>Ga0209246_10000015_pt1 | contig 88749 bp, 94 predicted proteins | sample LauGreSpBDMM15SN_2_FD_187560 | JGI IMG/M metagenome (GOLD analysis project Ga0209246, IMG submission 187560) | Freshwater lake microbial communities from Lake Michigan, USA - Sp13.BD.MM15.SN (SPAdes) (version 2) | ecosystem: Environmental > Aquatic > Freshwater > Lake | place: Lake Michigan...
AATAATATGCAATCATCTAAAGAATTCGTACAAGATCTAAGATCTACTTTTGATACTCTGTACACAGTAGCCGATAAAACAACTCGTGAATATTTTGCGACAAAGCCAAGCAATGATGAATTGCTAGGTTATTTCAAAATCCGTTTGTTCAATGAACGCTGGAACATGGTTGAACTAGCGCAAGCAGTTGCTAACCAGCCAATCGATACTCCAATTGAAGAAACTCAGTTGTTGGCAAAACAAGCATACGATGAAGCCAATCACTTCCGTATGGTTAAAGAAGTTATTGAGCATATCTCTGGTGTTGAAGCTGACTTAGCTGAAATTGGTGCTACTCATGGTAAGAAAATGCCAAGCCAAGGTGTTTTCATTCTAGACAAATACAATGCTCAGAACGATGAGTTAGTATTGGCTCTTTATCAATTCTTAGCTGAAGGTCGTGCTGCTGTAGTTTGGCAAGCAATGGCTGAATCTATCGAAGACGAATATGTTGCTTCACGTTATGGCAAAATTGCTCGCGACGAAAGATTCCATAGTGAAATCGGTCGTTTGAAATTAGAAAAACTTTGTACTACTCCAGAAGCGCAGCAACGTGCTCTTGAGATGACTCAGAATTTCGTTTGGGATCTTTATGAGAATACTTGCTTGTCTATCGCTCAAGTTTCTACTGAAGGACAAGTTGCTATGAAACAAGCATACGGTCAACCAACTCGTGAGTTATCTGTAGCAATCTAACTACTACATAATTTCACTGAAACCAGCTTCGGCTGGTTTCATACATTATAAGTATGAATATGATTAATGCTTTTTTAAATTCTAATATATGGTCTGTGCATTCAACAGACCAACCATATATTAATGATAATTTTTATTTGGTTGATCGTGTGTATTTCTACAATTCATTAGAATCTGGTATTATAGAGTTTAATTTAGAATGTATACAGATACCAGAGTTTGAAATACAAGATATACATTTGTTAAATGGATTAGATTTTGAGTTTATTAATTCAAGAGGTATACCAATTCTGTATAAAAATAAACATATTTGGAAAATTGATTTGAGGCTGTATGAAGATTATAAGTTACAATCCAGAAACATTTAATCTAACTAATCAACAATCTAAATTAAATGACACTAATCTTTACAATTGGTTAGTGAACCACAATTTTAGTAAGGATACATTTTTAGTTGATAGAACTCATTCTATACCACATTACTTAGATATAGATTATTCATACTCCCCAATACCATCAAACCCCAACTTTAGTTTAGATTTAAATACAATTGTAAAAAATAGATGTATTGAATTGCTTTCTACTGGCAAACAAATAAATGTCGCTTGGAGTGGTGGTATTGATAGCACATTTGTTTTATTGGCATTACATCATTATGCTAGCGATTCAGATCAAGTTAAGGTATATGGAACTTATAACTCTATTATAGAATCTGGTGACTTATTTGATCGATTTATCAAAGATAGAATGCCATATTCTATAAAGGTAAATACAACTGCATCTAATAACTTTATTGGTAAAGATTGTATCTATGTAACAGGTGCAATGTCCAATCAACTATTTACGCAATCTTTACTTCACAGTAAACGAGATTCTATTTTACAATTTAAAGATAATTATTGCGTAGAAAATACATTAGACAATTTTTATAAAGATGTACTAACAGATGATTGTTTAGAGTTTTTAGAGCCATCTATTTTACAAATTCCTAGAAAAATTTACACTATACAAGATTTACGGTGGTTTATGAATTTTAATTTTAGCTGGTATAATGTCCTAACAAGTGCTCTTTTAGGATTAGATAAAGATACTGCGTCTAGAGTGCATGCGTTTTTTAATACTGAAGACTTTCAACTGTGGGCGATATATAATAATGATGTATCAACAAAGACTGGTGATTTCTCTGATGAGAGATGGCAGTTAAGGGAAGCGATAACCGAATACACTGGGGATTCTTATTATTCGAATAATAAGAAAAAGTTTACATCTGTTCTTTCTCCAATACCACATAATTGGTTATATTTGTTAAATGATTATACTAATGTTTATATAAAGGAATAGTATGGAAATGTCTGACCTGACTGATCTACAAGACGCTAGAAAATTACACGCTGATGGTAGTATAACAGTAATTAAACCTCCACAAGAAGACACGTGCCATATGCTTTGGCCAACACCAGTTATAACTGCATATCCGTTTTCTAAAGATTTTATTGATGAACTCAGAGAAGATGTTCAATACCTATTAAAACCTGGAGCTCCTGGGACCTTTAATCATACGGATTTATGGTCCTTACCAAATTTACCAAAAACTATGGTTGCGGTAAAGGAAAAGAAACTTGAATTAATGGAGAGGTATTACAGACCATTGGCGGAAATGCCATTACCTGCATTTTCAGCATCAAAGGGGTATTTCAGGTATTCAGTAGAAGGTGGTATTTATCGCATTACCCCACACAAACATGGTAATACTATTGGCGTCGGAATGATTTATATTACTGTTGATGAGAGAAATCCTGGAAACCTTACTATGATGGACCCTCGTGGTGGTGTGAATTGGACTAATCAATTCACAGCATTTAAAAAAATTAGAGTTGAAGAAGGTTTGATGGTGATCCATCCAGGATATTTGGTTCATTTTGTTGAACCATCTAATCCTGATATGGGTATGCATTATGAAAATCGTTTAGCAATTGTCACATCCCTTCATAGAACTCAAGAAGGTTTTTTACAAGTATTGAAAGATCATGATGAATACTTAGCGCAAGTTGGTTCTGGTGGTGGTGAAGCGTAAATGCGAATATTGATTTCACAGAGGGATGTTAACATACCTCCATCAAATTTTACCTTCGATGCGCTAGAGCGTAGTTGGTATGCATTATTTAAAAAACATTATTTGATTCCAGTACCAAATTTAGGTATAATAGATGAATCTATTGAATTTGATTGTTTAGTGTTGACTGGTGGTCCAGATAGTATTCAGCGTCATCTAACTGAAGATTTACTATTTGCTCACGCTATGAAGTTAAATAAACCAATAATTGGTTTTTGTCATGGTGCATTTGCTGTTAATGATTTAACAGGCGGAGTAAATGGATATATTGATGGTCACATTCAAACTGACCATGAGATTATTATGGAAGATAACATATATACTATTAATAGTTATCATGGTCAATCTATAGACAAACTTGGACCAGAAATGCAAAAGATTGCTATGGATCTAGATGGTTATACCGAAGCATTTAAGCATAAAGATAAAGAAGTATACGGGATAGTCTGGCATCCAGAAAGAATGAAAAATCCTGTATTACCTAAGAAATTAGTACAATTTTTGTTATAAATAAAATATCAGTATTGACGGACGATTAGTGCCAATATACTTTTTAAATTAAATTTAAAGAGTTTTAATCATGGAATATATTATTTGGTGTGTACTTGGCACACTATACGGTACTGTTATCGGCATCCTCCCAATGGCTGGCGCAACAACAGGCTTGCTCACAGTCTTTGCATTCGCATCATACTTCCTCCCCGACCCATACCTTGGAATTGTCTTTATGACAAGTCTGATTGCATCATCGAGCACAGGTGACAGTTACACTAGCATATTAACTGGAATTCCAGGTGGTGGCCAAACTGCTGCTTCAATTATTGATGGGCATCCCATGGCAATTCGTGGTGAGGCTGGAAGAGCATTGGGTATATCGTTAATGGATAGCACACTCAATGGTGTATTTTGGGGTATTGTAGCATTTGCGTTTCTGCCATTCTATGGGCAGATTATTTTATATTTTGGTGTACCAGAATTTGCTGCATTATTCCTATTAAGTTTCTGTTGCGTTGGTATGCTTACAAGCAAGAACTTCTTATTGGCATTCTTGTCTATTGTTATTGGATTGTGGTTAGGATTAATTGGATTAGATCCATCAACATCATCCCCAAGATTAACTTTTGGGTGGGATTATTTAAATTCTGGTATAGAGATTATGCCAATGATTGCTGGTTTATTTGCCATACCAGAATTACTAGAAGGTTGGAAACGAAGACATTACACAGTTGTTAAAATACAAAATTATTACCAACAATTGTTTCAAGGATTCCGTGATTGTTTAGTTTATTGGAAAGATGTAGTTCGTGGGGGTGTTATTGGTTTCTTCACAGGATTACTCCCAGGTGCTGGCGGAACTATTGGCGACATGATGTCATACAGCGTCACAGTTGCTAAAAACCCAACTGAGAAATTTGGTGATGGTAATCCAAGAGGACTTGCTGGTTGTGAAGGTGCTAATAATGCACAGAAAGCATCATCACTACTACCAACTATATTATTCGGAATACCAACAGCACCATTTGCTGCAGTAATGATGGCAATTTGTGTTTATTTTGGTATGTACATGGGCAGTGCTGAACTTGTTTCTGACACTAAGTTTATCTGGTCAGTTGGAGCAAGTTTCGTAGCATCAACTATCCTAACATTTATACTTTGTATTTTCATAACAAAGTATGTAGTAAAGATTCTAGAAATACCATATTGGATTTATGCAAGTGGTATTCTAGCAATAGTCATTTGGAGTTGTTTCCAGTATACTGGTACAATGAATGACTTGTATATCCTCGTTATCTGTAGTATTGTCGGACTAGGTGCCAAATACTTTGATTTGAGTAGACCTGCGTTACTATTATCTTTTATAGTCGCAGAGAAATTTGAAAACTTCACTCAACAAGCATATACTCTGTATTCGTTTACTGAAATTATACAGAGACCTATTACTGTTGCGTTGGTTTTCTTTTCAGGTTTTATTTTATATTGGACAATATTAAGGAGAAATAAATGAAGTATTTGATTGGTTTTCTATTTCTACTAAGCAGTACGTTCGCTTTAGCAGATTATAGAATGATTGTTCCAGACGCTCCAGGATCTGGTGGAGCAGTTTGGGCTTCTGTTATGGCAAAACATTTGAGTAAGTATACTGATGAACCAATTGTGTTACAACACGTTCCAGGCGCAAGAAATATTCCAGGAATGAATCAGTGGCACAAAGAGTTTCGTAAAGATGATAAGACAATGGTAGTTAGTCTTGGTAGTCACGCAGTAAACTATTTGTTAGAAGAAGTTGACTATGAGTTTAGTCAATACGATGCTATTGGTTTGATGAATCTTGATTTGGTTGTTGGTCACAATAAGAACTTTAATCCAAAGATTGATAAAGCAAAGTTTGGTGGTGGTAACGCTATGACTGATGCGTTGGCAGTTGGTTTGATGCTATGTGGTCCAAAATCAGATACCAATGCATATCTTGCTTGTTGGAAAGAAAAGATGATTTGGGTTAATGGCGTTGCTGGTAACCAAATTCGTCCAATGTATCTACGTGGTGAGTTAAACATTACTAGAGATCCTCCAACATCATGGGTTCGTTTCTACGAGAATGATGCTAATACTGTTGTTTGGTTTACTCATGGACTTCGTGATTTAAAGACAGGTAAACAAATTGAAAATCCAAACTTTAAAGGTAAGTTATTTGAAGATGTTTATAAAGCAACTTGGGGTGTAGCACCTTCTGGTGAATTATATGAGTCTTATCATATGGCTCGTACATTCAATAATGTATTGCAAAAAGTTATCTGGGTAAATAAAGGAAATCCCAATACACAGAAACTTCGTGATGCTTTGAATAAGATGTTGAAAGATCCAGAAGCAATTGCAGCTATCGTAGAAGACACTGGTAAGTATGATTGGGTTGTTGGTCAAAAGGCTGATGATGTTAGAAAAACACTATACAATGAGATTACCAATAAAAAACTTAAGAACTTAGTAGTTTGGTATAATGGAGCCTACGGAACAAAGAGTGTATTTAAAGGAGATCTTTCCTTTAATGATGCAGGTAATTAAATAAATTTGCTTTGCAACTAAATATGATATATAATAGGTGAATGGTTGTTTGAAGCAACTAGAAAAGTATTCTGGACGGGAGTTCGATTCTCCCCACCTCCACCGAAGCATATTGGATAGCGATGTAGCTGAAAGGTCAAGAGATAACTTCAAAGATTCGCTTATAAACTGTATTCCAGTATGTTTCGTTGGGGGTGACTAGGTTTCGACAGGGTAACAAGTATAGAAGTGGACAACCCATCAGAGAAGATGTTAAAACTAAAACAACGTAAACGCAAACGACGCACAGTTCGCATTAGCAGCCTAAACACTGCTTAGGGTTTCGGTAGGTTTCCTCGTAACAGAATAACCTACCACGTTTTAGTATGTCGGACAATAAGTGCCAAATACTATATTATGAGGTATGTCGGACAATAAGTGCCAATTACCTTTAAATTAATTTTTAAAGGAAAAACAAAATGAAATTAAAACTTTTAGTAGCATCAACCTTACTTGCTTGTTCTTCAGTTGCTCTAGCGCAATCATCCGTGACTGTTAGTTATGCAGATAGAACTGTAGATAGCAATGGACAAAATGTCGGGGTAACTCGCTTATCTGCAAAAACTAAATTATTTTCTAATATAGATGGTGATATTGGTATCAATCAAGCAATTAATAGTGTAACCAATTCAGTAACTTCTAGGAAAGAAATTGGATTATCAACTGGGTATGAAATAACATCTTTTGCTAAAGCAACTATTCGTGGCGCTACTGGCATTAAAAGTGTTTCTGGTAAAGCGGGTGTAGAATTTTACTCTATCGAACCTGGAATTAATGTTAAACTTCCAATTGATGGTTTTAGTGCTAGAGTTGCTTATCGTTATCGTAATTCATATGATGTTTCTGATCTTGATAGATCTGATACTATGAGATATGCTGTTAACTACGATCTAAGTAAGGTTGACAAGATCTCTATAGGTTATGATGTTTTAACTGGTAATGGTGCTAATAAACAAACAGTATTTTCTTACACAAGGTCATTCTAATTATGGTAGTTGACTAATGAGAGGAGCAGTAGTTGCAAATGGTCCAAGTAGAAATAGGTTTGATACTTCTGATGGGTATAGTTATTCTATTGGGTGCAATATTCCTTGGACCAAAGTAGATGCTACTGTTATCCTTGATGGTAATGTAATAGAACGCTGGTCAAGAGATCTTAATTTGATTTCTTGTCCAGTTTTTTTTACAGCCAGAGCATGGCGATCTACTGATGAATATAAAATTCGTGAATATATATTAAACAATAATCTCTTTATTGACTTGATGCCAGATGCTAAAGAATTCTTTTCTGCTGGTCATGTTGCTGCTCAGATTATGTGCGAAAATGATTTTACAGAACTTGACATATATGGGGTTGACTCAATGTTCAAGTATACTGTTGAAAGTTTTACTAATACGTTGGTTGATGATCAGAATCCTGATTCAGAAATGCAGCGTATAGTAAATTGGAGAAAGAATTGGGATAAGTTGCAGAGCGACTATCCTGATGTATCTTTCAATTTTGTTGGTAAAGTCTAAGCTGGATGCAACACCCTCTGTACCTATTGTATAGATCTGGATTGCTTAAGGATGACGAAGTAATTTTAACTTAGGAAATAATATGAAAACACTTATTGGATTAATCGTAACTACGTTTGCTTTGACATCTTTCGCTGCTGAACCAGCTAAGAAAGAAGAAGCAAAGGCTCCAGCAAAAGTTGAAGCAAATTGCGTAACTAAGGACAAGAATGGTAAATGTCCTCCTGCTCCAAAGTCTGAAAAACCTACTGCAAAAAAAGTAGAGAAGAAAGCTGAAGCACCAAAGGTAGAAGCAAAGAAATAATTATTCCTAAATAATTGTACAGTGGGTTGTAGGTTCCCAATAAAACCTTCATTACACACAACTCATAACACACAAGGAGTAAAACATGAGTAACTTGACCCCGTTCGAGATTCGCCTAGAACTTTTAAAAATGGCAAAAGACATGCTTAACGATGACTACTACGGTAAGCGTGAAGTAATTAGTAATGAATACTTTACAAAAGTAGAAATTGCTAAAATCAATGGTGGAGAGATGCCTACACATCCAGGATATCCTTCTTATCCATCAGAAAATGAAATCATTGCAAAGGCTCAGACCCTAAATGGTTTTGTTTCAAACATCCCAACTACACTAGAAAAGACTAGCAAAAAGTCCACCTGATAGGGAATTAGACAGGTGTTTGCGCACCTGTCTTCTTTTTAAGGAGATCATATGCGTACATATCGTATATACATACCAATAATATTATTAATACTGAGCATTATATTACTGACAAAAAATACATTTACTGATGCAGCAATTATGTTAGATGTAACATATAATCAATTGACCAAAGAAACACAAAAACAAGTTGATTGTTTGGCTGATAACATTTATCATGAAGCAGGTTTTGAACCCAATGATGGCAAAGTAGCAGTCGCTCTTGTCACACTTAATAGGATGCAAGATCCTAGATTCCCAAAAGATATATGCGGAGTAGTTAAACAACGAACTACTTCAGTGTGTCAATTCTCTTGGTTCTGTAATAAAGTCTCTATAAAAAATAAAGATGCTTATGAAGACGCAAAAGAAGTAGCAGTTTATGTCTATGCAAATTATGAAAATTTGAAAGATATAACGAAAGGTGCGTTGTACTATCACGCAGATTATGTTAATCCAAGATGGAAACTCGAAAAGACTACTGTAATAGGTAGACATATTTTTTATAAAGAAAGTGGAAAACAAAATGATGTCAAAAATGAATCTGCAATTGAAGGAAGAACAAACAAAGCACTCTTTTATGCTGCTGATGGAGGAGATTACTCTTACCAGCGTTAAAACTGCTGTTGAGTGGATTTTTGAAGCAAACTTCTCAGAAGAACCACCAGAACTACTTAATTTAATTATTACAAGTCCAGGTGGTGATCTTAATGCAGCATTTGCATTAATTGATACTATGAAAGGTTCAGCAATCCCAGTTAGAACAATTGGTCTTGGCCAAGTTGCATCAGCTGGACTTATGATTTTTATTGCTGGTGCAAAAGGTCATCGTTTACTTACTCCAAACACTTCTATTCTGAGTCATCAATACTCATGGGGTGCGTTTGGTAAAGAACATGAACTTTTTGCCACTGTAAAAGAATTTGACTTAACAACTAAGAAAATGATTGCACACTATAAGAAGTGCACTGGTTTATCTGAAGCAAAAATTAGAGAGGTTCTATTGCCACCTCAAGATATTTGGTTAAGCGCAATCGAAGCAAAAAAATTAGGACTCTGCGATGACATTAAAGATCTTTCTTGATTACTTAAAATTCTCTGGTTTGTGGATTAGTTTTGCAATAAATCCATACCATTGGAGACTAGCATATAGATTCGATAGACCTAATGATACAGACCCAGCAATGTATCAATTTAGTATTACAATTGGTCCACTATCTGTTCGTGCAATTTTAGATGATGGCTCATGGTAAATTTTAAGGAGAAACTATGAAAACAGAACTTGGTTTTATTATTGCAGTTACGCTTGGCGTTCTTGCATTAATTATTTCACTAGCGTATAATAATTATACAGAATTAAAGTCTATGGAGCGAAACATTGAGTCTGCAATTGTAAAGGGAATTGACCCTGTTGCAGTAAAATGTGCATATTCTCCGCAAAATACAATGTGTACCGTATACGCTGCAAAGGCGAAATAACCCTACAAAGTTGAGGGGATTCTAAAATTTCCCTTTACTTTGATATCAATTTAGGGTATAATATATACTGTGAATAACTACTTTGAGACTATATTATGCAAATGCTTTTTACATCGCTCGGAAAATCTAAGAAGAAAAAACCCAACGCAAAACAACGTGAGTTAAATGCAAGTTGGGAGAAGATGTTAAAGAAGTATGCCACAAAGACTGTTGCAAAACCTACGCAACAACTCAGTGATGTATACTCACTTGGAAAACCTGCTTGTCGTGAGACACCTAAGCATCCAAGTCTTCCATTTACTGGTGCGCCTTGTTTCAAGAAACCAAATCCAGTTTACACTGGTACTGCTATCAAAGGTATTGGCACCATGCACAAGTCAAATGCTGTTCCTGTTTTCTCTGACGAACAAGCAAGAGATATTGCAACTATGCGAAGAAATTGATTTGACTTTTATTAAAAACTAAGGTATAATTACATTATGGATTACAAAAACAAACGCCAAGAACTTCTAATTCAGAAGATGAAACTAGATAAGTTCTTTACACTGTATCTAGATAAATTTGAAAAACAGATGGACTCCGAAAAACCAAACACTCCAGTATGGAAATTGTTTAAGAAAAAATCTGATGAGTATTCTAAACTAAATCAAGAAATTCGTAATGTTGAATATTGGATTAAAAAATATGTCTAATCCTCTTGTTACTGCAGATCGAAATACAATTTTTAAATCTTCAAATGATTTCTCTATGCACATTGAACAAATTGTGCGTGATAAAAAGATATCTTATATGGATGCGGTTCTTCAATATTGTAAAGAAAACTTTATTGAACCTCAAGATATTGCCAAACTTGTGAATAAATCACTCAAGGATAAACTTGAAGTAAACTTTCAAGATGAAAACTATTTACCAAAGCGTGCGAAACTGGATGTTTGATTGTGGACGGATTTAAAGCATATCGCTATTACCTCGCATTAAAACTACACTTTACCTCTGACAAATTTAACGTCTTCGAAAATAGAGGAAATGTTAAAGGATCACGTGAAGCGTTTGAAGCGAGAAATGATAGATATATTTTTGAGAAGCTGGCAAGAAAGATTGGCAACGATCGTGATATCATCCAATTCTTTGTTGCAAATTTTGCTTATGGTAATGAGTCTGCAATTTACGCAGGTCAAGAAGCCGATGATAATCTAGCTGAATGGAATAAAAGAAAACAGAGTATTACTAAGATTTTTATTGATGATCTAGCGTCTTTACTGACATATGTTGAAATAAATAAACTACCAACTTCTAGTATCTTTGATTTTAATTTTAATGAGTATCCTGCTGCATTAAAATTGTTTCTTGGTAATAAGATTTCAATTGAAACTCTTGTAATTATAAATGAACTTGATCATATCGTTGAACACTGGCTTGATAACCCTACTGTTCAGCATATATGGAGCAATGAGTTATTGCGAATTAAGAAGTTGACTGGATTCGTTAAATACGATAAAGATAAACTACGTAAGATATTTACACATTTTGTTGAAGAGTTAGATTAAAATGGGTCGCACTTATTATAAAGCATCAAAGAATTTTGATGATGGGAATTCTAGTAATAGTTCGGGGAAACCTGCTAGACATGCTAATGGTCGAAAGACTGGTGGTATGAGAACTATAAATAACTATGTTGAAGAAGATTATGATTTGAATGACGAAGACTTTAATGATGACGTTGAATTAGATGATAAGATTCAAATACAACATACTAAAAATAAACCGTAATATTAATACTAAGGAAACATACGATGGATATCCAAACACTCCGTAAAATGCGCAATCAAGACTTCAGCAAAATCGCTGGAGAATTTGATAAAATCTCTAACCCACAAAGTGGCGAAAAGAAGTCTTATGACGACAATCGCTTCTGGCGTCTAGAGGGCGATAAAGCTGGCAACGGAACAGCTACTCTCCGATTCCTACCACGTGTTGAAGGCGATGAACTCCCATGGGTTCGCATGTTCAATCACGGATTCCAAGGTCCAACTGGAAAATGGTATATCGAAAACTCTCTAACAACTCTTGGTGAAAATGATCCAGTCGGTGAATTGAACACTATGCTTTGGAACTCAGGTTCTGATGCTAACAAAGAGATCGCTCGTAAGCAAAAGCGTAAGTTGTCTTTTACTGCCAACGTACTCATTGTGTCTGACCCAAAGCACCCTGAGAATGAAGGTAAGGTATTCTTGTTTAAGTTTGGCAAGAAAATCTTTGATAAGATTATGGACAAGGCTCGTCCAACCTTTGAAGATGAAAAGCCAGTAAACGTGTTTGATTTGTGGGAAGGTGCCAACTTTAAATTGCGTATGCGCAAGAAAGATGGTTACGCTAACTATGATGAGTCCGTGTTTTCTGACCCATGTCCTGTAGCTGACAGTGATGAAGAAATTGTTCGTGTCGTTAATGCTCAGTACAAGTTGTCTGAGTTTACCGATCGTAGCAACTTCAAGTCTTATGATGAATTGAAGAAGAAACTAGACGCAGTTCTTTCTGGTGATACATTCGCTGGTAAGTCTGCTGCTCAGATGGCTGAACAAGAAGATCGTCCAGTTGCTGCAGCACCTACCTTTGCTTCTAAGCCAGCACCTGCTCCAAAAGCAGTAGCTGTGGATGATGACGAAGATGTTATGTCTTACTTCAAGAAAATTGCAGCTGAAGAATAAGCGTTAACACTACTGTTGTTTAATGGTTTTCACTAGATAAAAATCCTGTCATTATCACTAAGTATATATGACAGGATTTTCTGTTAATCTTCTAGGAGTTAATTATGTGGACTAAACCAACTGCAGTTGAAATGCGTTATGGCTTTGAAATTACAATGTACGTAATGAATCGATAACATAATTAAGTAAGAAACAAAAAAGGATCCGCAAGGATCCTTTTTTCATTATGTGAATAGACTAGACATATACCTACCTATAGAAGATTCTACATTTCTAATTGGAGGTCTCATCTGAACTTGAGTAGTATTATTATTTGTAGTAACTGGAGCATTGACCACATTAGTCTTATTAGATGGCGCAGGGGTTTCTTTGGCACCAGCATTCTCAGCAGACTTTGCATCAACTTGATTTGCAGTAGTAGGCGCAGCAGCTGCAGCAGTAGGTTTTTTATCAGATTTAAATGGATAAAATGGACCAACTGATATTTCTGGCGTTAATTTTGTTGCATTTGCTAAAATAACTTTTGGAATACCAATTTTTTCTATGAATCCCATAAAACTATCTTTAATACTACCCATAAAATCTGTAAATGGTTTAACAATATGATCTCCAATCCATTTAGCAAAATCACCAATGACTGCTTTTATTTTTTCTTTATCAAATAAACCGAATGTTAAGAAGTCAACAATGCCAGCAAGCCCAGTCATAAGTGCTGCACCAATATCTCCTGTTTTTGCAAAGACATCGAATGCTTCAAAAACGCCATCAAATAAACGACCCCAAAACTTCACGAATGGCTCTACAAACCACGTATACATAAATTTGCTGAAGTCTCCGATAATTCCTTTAATCATTTCTTTATCAAATAAACCGAATGTTAGGAAATCAATAATACCAGCAAGCCCAGCTATTAATGCTGCTCCGATATCACCTGTTTTCATATATTCATCAAACCCATCCATAACACCTTCAAACAAGGCACCAATAATCATACCAATTGCAAATACTCTTCCTAGTGCTTTTAGAATTGTTCCTGGATTTAACAGTGATTTAAATGCTTTCATTAAGCCAGTGCCCAAGAAACTCATAATAGTATCTAAGAAACCACCACCAGATGCTTTCGCTGGTTCTGTTTTCTTATCAGCACTATTCTTATTAGCACCACCAGTATTCTCAGCAATTGTTTGGAGAAGATCTAACTCTTGTTGAGTCATCTTCATATTTTCTGCAGCTTCTTCAGCACCTTGAGTTGCTTCAGCAGCAGTAGTGGTAGGAGTTTTACCGAGTTCAGAAACTGCAGGAGTTGGCACCAAGTTACTCATTCCAGAAGTAGCTTTCTTGTCTGCCACTTTTGCTGCTTGAGCAGGAGTCATCTTGGCTGCTCCAGCAGTAGGAACTAAATTGCGATTGACTGGAGTCGGGCTGTAAATATCTGTTGCTCTTTGATATTTACCAAACTCGTCTGCATTTGATTGACGCTTTTCTAATAGTTTAGCAAATTCAGGATTAGATGATTTCAACTGCTCTTCACTTATCTCTGGACCACCATTTGCAGCTGCAGCTTTTATCTTTTCGATTTGTGCTTCAGTTTTCTTTGTTGCTTTAGATGCAGCTTGGGCACCCTCATAATCTTTCTTAAGATCTTTTGTAGAAGCAGTGCTACCAAGTGCTCTTTGTTGCTCAACGAACTTATCACGTTCTAGTGTTTTATTAAATACACCACCAACATTTAAAGCACCAAGAACAGTTTTCTTAAGACCACCACTTGCTATACCGTATTTTTCTTTGATACCTTCTTTTTTGTCAGCCATCTTTTCGCCAAGCGTTTTAAAGGTCTTCATACCTTTTGCCATCTCAGCGATATTCTTTGCTTCTTTATCCCACTCAACTTGAAATTCATCCTGAGTTTTCCAGTAACGACGACTACCTTTGAATTGCTCTTTGGCAACTTTTAACATTTCTTCTTGGATCTTAGAATAGTCTGGTTGAGCAGCAACAGTAGATGTCGTTTCAGCTTTCTTAACTTCTTTAGATAAGTTCAGTAGAGTTTTAATAGAAGTAAGTTCACCAAGAGCCATTGTTTGAGTTTCAAGTAACTTAGCAAAAGCAACATCGTCCCAAGCGACTACTGATTGAGTAATCGTCTGTTGTAGGTTAAACCCTTGCTCAGCTGGTTTTTGTTTTGGTGGACTTTTTCTTTTTGCCATTTTAGTTATCTCTTGTTTGCTTCTATTCGTTGTTTTTCTTCTTCTAAATACTGAATCAACATAGCAACATACACTTCTCGCTCAAACGGTATCATATTTTCAATCTCTGCCAGAGAGTATTTGTGGTACTGCATCAAAGCGAAGTTTAGTTTATAATAGTTCGCCAAGTTTTCATGACAGAGATTCATTAAAAAAAACTTTGCATACCCTCCAAGGTTTTCTTATGATGTAGATTGCAAATTGGACAATCATACTCTACATCTTTTTTAATCCTTGGTAATGTAGCAAAGAAGTTTTGAACCTTAACAAACTGCTCAGAGTTTAGATTATAAAGGAAGTCAAGAAGTTCTTGTTTCTTTTGTTCTTTTGCATAATGAATCTTATCGCCTTCGTAGATTAGTTCAATACAATCAGCGACAATATCAAAGATGTTATCAAGATCATCTGAATTGGTCTTTTCCAATTTAGTCATAATCTCAATAGTAGGATATTTCATCATAATACCAACTTCACCAAACAAGTCAATCTTGTTAGTGTGACCTTCTGGTGTTTCTACTTCAATCTTAGTAAGATCAATTGAGATCTTTACTCTTGCTTTATCATTTTGTTCACCATGATCAACATCGCATGGGAAGAACAATTCGATAATCTCACCAACAGACTTTGCTCGAATTTGAGTAAAGATATACTCAAGGTCAAACGTAGAAAGAGAATCTGGATCTACCTTATCTAAGATACAAGATCTAATTACGTCTTTTAAAGTATCAACCATAACAACAATGTCTTCACTTTGTTGCGCAATTAATATTGATTTTTCTTCTTTGACTAAAAATGGGCGATACTTAACACTTTTTTTAGTTGAAGGGATCACCAAGTTGTACGTTGGTGTGCTCATTACTGGTAATGCCATAATTATTCTCCTTTAGACATATTCTTAATTAACTTATTCAACTCAGCTGTGCTACCAACAAAGATAGCGTTATTTGTAACCTTGTCACCTGCACCTTTCTTTGGCGCATCTAGTTTTTGTTTCTGCAGATGTATATCCAATAGTTGTTGGTTAACATCAGCAAGTTGTTTCATAAGGTTGCCCACAACTTCAAAAGCACGTGGGTGTTCAGATTGTTTTGCAACTTCTAACGCATGATATAAAGCATTCTGACCAGTTATTAGAAGTTCACGTAGATTTCCTCTAGTAGTTTCGTAGTCAGTTTCAATTTTACCTTCTGGTGTTTTTACAATTTCACCAGTGGTATTATCAATCACTTCAAGTTCCTTTTGTTGAGGTGTCATATTAAATACCTCAGATAATGTATCATCAATTTTCATATTAGTCGTTACGAGTATTTCTAGTTGGAGGATCGTTAGGATCAAGAGCCACTGATACTTGTGCTGATAACATTGGTCTTGGAACTGGCGCTGGAGCAGGTGTAGGTAAAGTTGGTGTTACATTTACTGCTGACCCTGCAATCTTTTCTTGCGTGCGACCAAAAGCAGCGATACCTAGAACAGCACCCATAGCAAGGTGAAATAAACCAGCACCTTGAAGTGTTAGCGGATTCCATTGCGCCATATTCGCTGTGTGTAATACTGCGTGTAAAATAGACCAAAGTACAGGAAATATGACAAAGTCGCAAGTACACACAACCATGTACATCCAACCCATAGCTGGACGCCATTTCTTTTGCATCCAATCTTCTTCTTTTTTAACTTCTTCTACCATACATTACCTCTTTAAAATACCTGGAATTTTTGTCACAATTTTGGAACCAACTGCACCGATTGCGAAATTCTTTAATCTGTTCACGAACTTAGTTAGAGGATCGTTTTGTACTTTTGTTGCACTTGGAGTTTCGTTAAAAACTGGATTATACTTATTATTATATCCAGGAATGCCAGTAACAACAGTATCTCCAATAAAAATTGGATTATATGCACTTGGTGTATCGCCTTCAAATTGATATGGGTAGAAACTACCATCATATTGATCTTCGTTATATGTAGTAGTATATTTACCAACATAATAGTATTTGTAAGCAAAATTAACAGATAACTTCATTATGTCTTTTCCAGCATAATCTAATTGTATTGTACCAATACTTTTTGGGAATGCTTCATATAACTTAACACCGTATCTAGAATTGTTTTTTAAATCTTGTACTTCAATTACGATATCGCAAGTATAATTATCGTAATAATTAAAATTTCTAGTACCTGGATTTTGTATTGATGTTATCCAATCATCAAAAAATGTTTTTACTGCCATTGATGTATCAACATAGAATGACATATTAACATCGTCAAACAATCTTTCATATGGCGCTTTTCTAGTTTCACCATAAGTCCTCATATCAGAAGTGTTAAAGTTTGTTCCTGGAATTTGAATTTGGTCGCATAGCATTAATACATCTCGTGATCTTTCTCCACGATTTGATATTAATACAGTGTATCTGTTAGTTCTTGCTAAACCACCAAGTTTTACTAATGATATAAAATCGTTTAATGGAGATTGTGCCATTTATGCTCTTCTTATAATTTTTCTGGAATCTGCCCAGACTTGTTGTTTGGATGCGCCAACAAATCTTTCAACAGGTAATAACATAGCAGTTGCCCAGTCTTCTGAATAGATTTGTCTAAATTGGCTTCTTACATGACCAGATAAATATTGTTTTACGCAGGGCTTGGCAGGAGCAAAACGAGAAACTCCATCAATCAATGCCCAGCTGTATTTGATTCTTGTTGTTTCATCCATACGACTATTGTTCTTAAATACTAGCAACTGGTCCAGTAAGTTAATTCTTAGGTGGTATGGTAGATAGTGCATATTTAAACCATAGAATCCGTCTTGAGTTTTTCTAAAAGGAAACACTAATGGAAATCTGTCATAATATGGTAGATCGTCTTTTGTTTTTGGATCATATACATACATATATAAGTTTCCAGGAACGATAGCAGATCTTAGGTGGCTCGGCTCACCCTTCAACACTTTATTTGGAGTGATGTTTTGCTGCGCCATAGCAGCGACTTGCTTTTCGAACCAACCTCTAGATCTCTTTACCGCATTGGTAAGGTCAAATTTGTTTTGGTCGAAAACGTCTTGAATTGGTTTCTTAATAGCCATATTCTTTATTTAGGTCAAAACCAACCCAAGTTCTTTTTCTGTTATGATTTTAAATTCCCAGCCACGATCTTTGCAGTATTCGGTCGCTGCTTTCCACTTGGCTTGGTTTTTGATATAAGTCATAGACTCAGTAATATATCTCTTGGTTTGACGTCCAGGATATTCTGGCGGAACACATTGTTTAGCTGGTTTTACTTCAACTAGATATCGCTTTAATGATCCATCTTTCTGTTGAACTTGGATCTGAAAGTCTACGAAATAACGATGAATTTTATTGTCGGTTGGGCAACGATAAGGTACTATCGTTTCTTCCGATTGCCACTTTATAATGCTTGGATTCTTGTCACACCAAGATGCAAAACGAGTCTCCCAACTAGATCGCATGATAATGTTGGTTGGATCTCCAGTATATTTTTCTGGATATAAAGGTTTGAACAATCTTTTATGGAACATAAATAAGTAATAGAATAGCCAATAACCCACTATTTAGAGAAATTAAATGGCAGATACCACACCAGCAACGCAAGCAGCACCAGCTTCTACTACTCCAAAACCAAACCTTTATACGCCAAGAGGGGAATCGTCACAATTTGAGAAGGGTAAATATGATATAAGCAACTACTCATATCCATCTGATTTGTATGATAATCGTGGTACATATGGTGGTAATTATGCTATATTTTATATCAACGTATCTAGTGAATCCAAATTATTAAAAGAAGATGGAGTTCAAACAGTCGCTGATTTTACTGCAAATGACAGGGGTGATTTAGTTGGTCAAGGATTAAGTGCTACTCAATTAACAGCAGCAAATGCTACAGCAGGAGTTATTACTGGTGCTATCGCTGGTGGATTATTAACTGGTGATGTAAAGGGTGCGGCAGCTGGTGCAGCTACTGGCGGTATCGTCGGCGCAGCTACTGGCGCAATTGTTGGCTCGCAGGGGTCTCGTTCACAGAAACGATTGAAGACTGCTATCGCTTTACATATTCCAAACAATCTTTCAGTTAATTACAGCATGTCTTGGAGTGAAGAAGATACTGGTGCACTGGCCATGGCTGCAGCTGGAGGTTACGAAGTAGCAAAAGCAATTAGCACTGGTGGTAAAAATACTGACGTAAGTGGTGTCGGTGCAGCTATTCTTACTAATATTGCTCTTGCGAATGGTCCAAACCAAGGAGCAAATTCTGTTGCTACTGGATTAGCAGCAAACCCAAAGAAAGAACAAGTATTTAAAGGTGTCAACTTCAGAACATTTAGTTTTGATTATAAGTTCTTCCCAAGAAACTGGAATGAAGCACAAAACATACGTAACATTATTGCTCAGTTTAAATACCACATGCATCCTGAATTCAAGGATAACAATAATTTCGTTTATATCTATCCATCTGAATTTGATATCTTCTATTATCAAGATGGCGAAGAAAATCTAAACTTGCATCGCCACACTTCTTGCGTTCTCACTGATATGTCAATCAATTATACACCAAACGGCATGTTCAGTACATTCCCTGATGGTTCGCCAACTCAAATTGATATTACTTTATCATTCCGTGAATTGGCTCTATTGACTAAAGATAAAGTTAAGGATGGTCTATAATGTATTTTAAAAATTTCCCAAAGATGCTTTATGACTTTGATATTACTAAAGTCTCAGGATCTGGAACTCAAGCAAAAGCTACAGCGTTTATTGGTGGCGGAGCAATTACTGGTGTTCGTATTGATGATGGCGGGACAGGTTATGTTTCGGCAGATATAATTTTCTCCGCTCCAGATCAAATATATCAAGGTAGCCAGTCAGCTGCTCAAGGATTTGCTATTGTTAATAATGGTTCCATAACAGAAATTGTCATGACCATTGGTGGCGCAGGTTATACATCAACTCCAACTGTAACTATCTCAACACCATATACTACTTTAGAAACGCAAACCAAAGCACTAATCCTTACTGATATAACACGAAATATTAGATTTCGCAGAGACATTCTTGCTAATATTACGGTATATGATTTCTATGATGTTGTTGAAGGAGAAACTCCAGAAATAGTTGCCGAAAAGATTTATGGTAATGCTCAATATCACTGGGTTGTTATGCTTGTCAATGAACGATATGATTATCTTGGCGACTGGCCATTGACTCAAGCAGCACTTGATCAATATATTATTGACAAATATGGTTCTACTGCAAATTCTATAAATCACTATGAGAATGCTAAAGGAATGACTGTTCCTTCAGACTACCCTTCTGCTGTTCCAATTACTAATGCAAATTATGAAGCGCAAGTAAATGAATCTAAGCGTAGAATTAAGATTATATCAGCACAGTTGTTATCAACGATTCTTAAAAACTTTAAAGATGAAATCTAATGCAATCAGTAGATAAAGAATTAAGATTTGCTGGTGATGTTAGTATTGAGAAATGCGACATATTTACTAGTGGTGGATTGAGGCAGGATATTGCCGCTCAGGTAATCGCTATTGCAGTTCATGAAGATATATTCTCACCATTTATATCTGGTTCACTAACAGTAAGAGAGTCCTTTGACTTGGTAAATCTTTTTCCATTCGTTGGTGAAGAGATGGTTGAGATTGAGATTGTAACCCCAACTCTAGACGAAAATAAAAACATACGTGGTATATTCTACATCTATAAGATGACTGATAGAGTATTACTTGGTGATAAACTGGTTGCATATGTTTTGCATTTTATATCACCCGAAGCGATTATTGACTTAAACAAAAAGATTAGCAAAGTATATTCTGGTACACCAGAAGAAATTATTAAATCTCTACTTACTGATAACGTAAATGGTTTGCAGACTAAGAAAGAAATATTTGTTGAGCCAACAGACAAACAAATTAAATTCATATCAAATTTTTGGTCGCCATCTAAGTGTATTAACTGGGTTACTGATAGCGCAGTAAATAAAAACGATGCTCCAAACTATGTGTTCTTTGAAAACCGATTTGGGTTTTACTTTATATCACTAGATACTCTTTATGCTAATGGTTTATATCAGTCGTTTACTAAAGACGGCTACACTAGAGATTCACTACCAAATGGTGGCGATGCTAGAAACGTAGAAGAAGATTTTAGAAGAATAGATGAAATCACAATTCCTGTTGGATACGACTATATGAGTAAGATTCGTGGTGGTATGTATTCTTCTAAATTAATTTCTTATGATTTGAATAGAAAAATATACAATTCTAGAAATTATAACATAAGAGATAAATACGAAAAACTAAATCACTTGAATAAGAATAAATTAATTGGTGATAACGCTATCTTCAGAGCCAATTCTCTGATACTAAATTATCCAAGACATAACGCTAACTTCAGTGGATTCGATGATGCCACTAATTACAAATATGCTCAAGAACGAATTTCTTTAATGAACTTGGCAGAAGCCAGCAAGATTGAGATTACTGTCCCAGGAAGATCTGATTACACAGTTGGTCAGAAAGTTTCTGTTACTCTAAACAAGATTCAACCAGTAAGCAAAGAAGATGATAATCAAGATATAGTTGATAAGATGTTTTCTGGTTTTTATATTATATCTGCAATTAACCATTATGTGACTAGAGAAAGACATGAATGTCATATGGAATTAATTAAAGATAGTTTACAATTAAATATTGATGGGAAGAAATAATGTTTTATACAGGTGTAGTTGAAAGTCGTTCAGACCCATTAGAACTTGGTCGTTGTCAGGTTCGTATTGTAGGGTTACATACTCACGATAAAACACAACTACCAACTCAGCAATTACCATGGGCAACTCCAGTTCAGCCGATTGGTTCTGCTGCTATGAATGGTATTGGTTATACTCCAGTTGGTCCAGTTGAAGGTACTACTGTTATTATTATGTTTGCTGATCCAGATATGCAGCAACCAGTTATGCTTGGTACTGTTGGTGGTATTCCTCAAGCACCACAACCAGTTGCTGATGATGATAGCGCAACTGCTATTCAGTCATATGCTATTAAAGATATTATTCTTCGAACTATTCAAGGTCCAGTTACTGGTAAACAACTAACCTTTATTGATAAAGAAACAAACAGAACTAATCTTACAAGTGGATTAGCTGCTAACATGAAAGTCCTTGGGTTTGGTCTTTCTAATAATTGTACTATTGTTTCTATAGATTCAGCAACTCAAATAACCATTAGCGAAGAAGTTACTGGTTATGGCGAAAATATTATTACTTTCAAAGCAGCTGCCACAAACGTAGCTGCAGTAAATCAAAGTAAAGCGTCAACAGTATTAACTGACAGTAGTGGCAATCCAGTACTTAGTGGTGATGGAACTCCTGTTCAGACTACACCTGCTGCTCCAAGCGCAACTACTCCTGCCGCACCTGCATCAAATGCAACAAACACTTCTATTCCAACTGTTCCGCCACCAAAGTCTTCATCAAATGCAAGTAAAGCATCTGATGGTATTAAAGCACTTATTGCTGCGTGTGACAAAGTTGGATTGACTACCAAAGAGCAGAAATGTGCGTTACTTGGTATTGCTGGTGGTGAGTCTGGTTGGATTCCTCAGCTAGAAGGTTATAATTATAGTGCAGCACGTTTAAAACAAATCTATTCGTTTACAACTGAAGAAACTGCAGCTAAATTTTCTGAGGCTTCTAAGAAAGGTGTTAGCAGACAAGAATTCTTTAGTTGGGTATATGGTCCGTCTCAGCGTGGTAAAAACTTTTTGGGTAATCAAACAGATGCTGATGGTGGTAAGTATTTCGGTCGTGGATTTATTCAGTTGACTGGTAAAGGTAATTATGCACGTTACCAGAAACTGGCCAATGCTGCTGGTTTGAATATTGATATTGTTAATAATCCAGATTCACTTGATGCTGATATTAATGTATCAGCATTGGTTGCTGCTCTCTATATTAAAGACAGAGTACCAAAGGGTGTTAAACCAAATGCACATCCTGACTTTTTTCTTGCAGCAAAAAAAGCAGTTGGTGTTAACTCACCAGACATTGCAGCAAGAAAATTAAAATACTATGAGTATTTCTATGGTACGATCGCTGGCGGTGCAGTAGAAAAAGATGCTAATCCACCTTCAGTTGAACCACCAAAAGATGGTGGTAATCCAACACCTGGACCATCTGAAGCGTCAATTGCAAATGGAACTGACAATACTGGTTTTAGAGATCCAAATAATAAATACCCACTAAAAGATTATATTAATGAACCAGACACTAATCGTTTGGCTCGTGGTTTAATTGAAGGAACAATTGTTGAGAGGAAAGACGCTTCAATACGTAAAGGTGTTCCAAAAGCAATTGGTCAAGGTTCTTGGGATCAAAACTTACCTTCATATGGTGCGCAATATCCGTACAACAAAGTTTATGAATCCGAAGCTGGTCATATTCAAGAGTTTGATGATACACCTGGATATGAACGTCTGCATACATACCATAGAGCGGGAACATATCATGAAGTAGATCCAATGGGTACCCAGACTAACTATATTGTTGGTGATAACTTTACGATTACTGAACGTAATGGATTTATTTCAATTGGTGGTGAGTGTAATTTAACAGTAGATGGCAATGTTAACATCTTTTGTCGCACTGATGCTAATATTGAAGTTTCTCAAAATGCGGTTATCCAAGTTGGTAATAATTTAGATATTGGCGCAGCAAATGATGTTACTCTTGCAGTTGGTGGGAATATGCAGTTAAAAGCAGTTGGTGAATTAGATATTGCTGCCGATAATATCACATTTAAATCTGCAAATAATTTATTATTTCAAGCAGGGGTTAGTACAAGTATTAAATCAGAATCAGTTCAGATTGAATCCGCATCAGATATGAATATCCTTGCTGGTGGTACATTAAATGCTGATTATGCTGAAGGACAGTTTGGTAATGGTGCTTCAGGTGCGCAAGATGTAGCTGACTTTAATTTACCACCACCACCTGTAGGAGATCCATTGAATCCAACAGTACCACAATTAATTCCACCAGATCGTAGAGTAGCTGATGGTGCTGCTGCTGAAACACCTGAAGATTATTCAACACCTGAGGGTAGGGCAGAGTCTGCTAAACAATCAAGAGACAGTGGTGTAGCTAATCCACCAGTAGCTGTTGCAGCAGAACCTCCTGTGCCAGCTGCTGGTAATTCAACCGTAGTAGTTCCAGCTGATTGTAAGATTATTTACGCCACTACTAACTTTACCGATGACTACAGAATGTCAAAGAATTTTACATTAGGTATGTTAATGGATGGTGGTTTAAATGGTAAACATAAATTAGTTGATCAGCAATTGAAAGGCGCAGATGGCAAAATAAGATTATATACTGTTCAAGAAATTGTATGTAACCTTGCTCAGACTTGTCAAAATATTCTTGAGCCAGCATTAGAAGTTCTTCCAGGTGGTATTGGCGGAAGAAACAAACAATGGAAGATTACATCAGGATATCGTTTGAAGGGTGTTATTAAAACTGAATCACCAAATTCATCTCACTGCAAAGGTTTTGCTATTGATATAGCGTTATTACTTCCAGATAGATTAAGAAAAACTCATGAACTCGCTGGTAAACTAGAAAAGATTTTACCATACGATCAAATAATTTTAGAGTATCGTTATCAGGATCAAATTTGGATTCATATGGGTTATGGAACTTCTCAACGTAAACAAGCATTCACTATGCTTAATGATAAATCTTATGCTGGGACTTATCCTAAAGGTGGATTCGTTTTAGTTGATTCTATTACTCCTCCAGCAGCAGTGGTGAAAGGATAATATGGCGTGGACACCTTCTAATACTTCTTTAAAAATTGTGGATGAGTTACCTGTTTATACTAACTATTCACAAACATTTTCTTATGTTGATCCAGATCCACTAACAGATTATACAGTTACAGGAATTGTTGCAGATAAAACTAATGCTCTACTAACTGTTAATATTAATAGTATTTCTGGACAATACGATGCGGAACCTCATGGTGGAAGTAGTATTACATATTTGACTAAAAATAAAACATATAATACAGTTACTAATTTTAATGATATAACAAATTCATATGAAATATGTTCTTTCACCGCACCCACTGTACAAACTGTAACTTACAGTTATACCGTAACAGCTAAAGATAATAATGATATTGGACCAGATGTGCAGCAGACTTATACTGTCGTTTCTACTTTTAACTGGGATACAGGTAAATCTGCTTTAATAAATGCTATCGCTCAAACTAGGATCGGAAGATAATGCCAGCTGTAGCAAGAATTACTGATAATAGTACTGGGCATGGGTGTTTTGCGCCTACTGCATTAATTACTACCCCAGTGGCCAAGACTTATTTTAATGGGAAATTAGCTGGGGTTGTAGATTCTAATTGTAAATTTGCAGCGCATTCTTGTGGGATAACTACACATAATTCTGATATTCGTATCCCTAGTAGTGGAGCAAGCAAGACTTATATTGAGGGTAAAAAAGCAGCTAGAATTGGAGATAGTATTCAATGTGGTGACGCAATTGCTCAAGGTTCTGTAAATTCCTTCATAGAATAAACCTAAATAAGAATATGGCAAACAATACAAGAACATTCTCGGATTTAGATCTAAATTTCACGAAAAATCCCGTGACGATGGATGTTACTCGTCGTTTTGATGAGGATGCTGTAAAGAATGCTCTTAAGAATTTGATTCTAACTGGTAATTACGAGCGACCATTTCATAGCGAGATCGGTAGCCCAATTAGAAAACTTCTATTTGAGCCAGCATCTCCAATGCTTGGTGCTATGTTAAAAAGAACAATACAGGATGTTATTACTTCGTTTGAACCAAGAGTTAACATCATTGATATAATTTGCGTCGTAGCTTCAGATGATCAGACTATTAATGTTACTATTGAATTTACAATATTAAATACGACTGCTCCAATCACGCTAGATTTAACGCTACAGAGAACACGATAAATGGCAACTTCAAATAAAAAGATTAATGTTACAGCACTAGATTTTGATGACATTAAAAAGAATTTAAAAACATTCCTAAGTGGGCAAACAGAATTTCAAGATTACGATTTTGAAGGTTCTGCTATGGCTGTTATGTTGGACGTTCTGGCTTACAATACTCACTATAATGCTCTTTACAATAATCTTGCTATCAATGAGATGTTTCTTGATTCGGCAAGAAAACGTAACAGTGTAGTTTCTATTTCTAAGATGCTTGGTTACTCACCAAGATCTGCTACTTGCGCCAAAGCAACAATTACTCTTACGGTTTCTGCTCCTGGATCTGGTGCAACTACTTTAACTCTACCAGCCTATACTCCCTTCACTACTACAATTGATGGTGCGTCTTACACATTCTATACTACTGGTTCAGTTGTAGCTACAAGTTCAACTGGTATATTTACTTTTAGTAATTTGGTAATTACTGAAGGCACTCCACTGACATTTAATATTACTGTTGGAACTAATACACGTTATATTATTCCAAACTCAGCAATTGATTTAAATACTCTAACAGTAAGAATTCAAGATTCTGCTTCATCATCAGTGTATACTACATTTACCAAAGCTGAAACCTTAATTGGTATTGATTCTGCAACAAAATGTTTTTACGTTAAAGAGATTGACGAAGGTTTATACGAATTAACATTCGGTGATGGTAATCTTGGTGTTGAATTAGATACAGGTAATATTGTTCACTTAAATTATTTTGTCTCTAGTTTAGATGCTCCAAATAAAGCACGTCAATTTACATATGGTGGCGGGACTTTAATTTCTGGTGCAGCAATCTCTATTACAACAACTGGTATTGCTGCTAATGGAGCAGCAGCAGAAGATATCGATAGCATTCGTTTCAATGCTCCAAGAATGTACGCTTCTCAAAACAGAGCAGTTACCCCAGACGATTATAAAGCAATTGTATACTCACAATTCTCTGATGCTGCGTCAGTGACTTGTTGGGGTGGCGAGGATAATAATCCTCCAGTATATGGTAAGGTTTATATCTGCATAAAACCAAAGGATGCGGATAAGTTAACAACAACTCAAAAATCAGCGTTAATTGCAACAATTCTGGATCAACGAAATGTAGTTTCGGTTCAGCCTATTATTGTTGATCCAGAATTCATCAATATTGCATTAGATGTTACAGTTTACTATAATGAACAAGCTACTGCTAAGACAGCATCAGAAATCGCAGCTGGCGTTACCAATACTATCAATGCGTATAATGCAAATGACTTGAGTCGATTTGATGGCGTATTTAGATATTCCAAACTAAGTAAGTTAATTGATAACTCTGATCAAGCGATAACAAATAACATTACAACTGTATTGTTACGCAGAGAATTAAATGTTCGATACAATACTTCTGCTCAATACATATTGAATATGATTAACCCAATCTGGAGTTCTGGTCAAGCAGAAGAATCATTTAGAAGTACTGGGTTCTACGTGGCAGGCAGCGACGAATTACATTATCTTGATGATGATGGCGTTGCTCATGTTCGTTTGTTTAGATTTGGTGCCAATGGTATTAAGATTGTTGTAAACCCAACGATTGGTAATATTGATTACGCCAAAGGTGTTGTTGACATTAAGAACTTACATATTACTGCTCTTGCTGATATTGATTTAGAAATTTCTATTCGCCCATTATCAAATGACGTGGTATCAGCGTTGACTCAAATTGCTCAAATTGCCAAAGATCACTTAAAAGTAACTGCGCTTCCAGACCCAACTGCTTCTGGTGATTTGCGTGGTGGATATAACTACACATTTACTCCTAGTCGTTCATAATGATTACAAGACCTAAAGTCTCGTCCATAGTAGCATCACAGCTACCTGAATTTATCAGGGATGAGTATCAGACATTCGTTGATTTTCTAAAAGCATACTACGAATTTTTAGAAACAACGCAGAAAGATCCTACAACATTAAGAGATATTGATACCACTCTTGATGCATTCATTACGTACTTCAAAGATGAACTAGCGCAAAAGATACCATATTCAACTGTTGATGAGCGATTCTTAATATCAAGAATTAAAGATCTTTACCTTGCAAAAGGTAGTGAAGCGTCATATAAACTTCTGTTTAGAATTTTATTCAATAAAGATATTACACTTCAATATCCATCTACTCAGATGCTACGTGCTTCTGATGGTAAATGGAATCAAGACGTTTCGATTTTCGTAAAAATTCTTATTGGTAATCCACAAGATATTGTTGGTAAATTAGTAGATGTTGTTACTCAAACTAAGGTAGTTCGTGTTCTTGTAGATCGTCGTCAATACGTTGAGGTTGAAGTAGATCGTGCAATTAGAATCTCTGATGATGTTTATGAGTTTATTATAGATCGTCGTTTCTTTGGTGTAATTTCTGTTGGTGATACTTTACGTTATCTTGACAACAATAATAATTTGGTGTTCAATGGATTAATTTTACCAACAACATCTTCATTAATAGTTGAAGCACCTGGAACTGGATTTAAAGTAGGCGACCTTTACAATATTAATAACTTCCAAGGTTACGGAAGTATTATGAAAGTTTCCGAGGTAAATTCCACTGGTGGTATTGCTCTGGCGCAATTCATTAAATATGGAACTGGATATACTACAGATTTTTCATCTTCAATTATTTCACAGCAAGGTCAAGACAACGCTTCAACAGAAGGTGTTCTTATTTCTCGTGTTGACAGTTTCTTGGCACCTGCTAATAAATCTGTTGCTTTGGGTATTACGGAAAGTACATATGGTTTCGCAGAAAGCGGATCACTTAATACTGCTGATTATAACTTAGCGGTAAGTTCAGTTCTAACTGGAACACTTACTGCAACTAATGGTAGCGCAACTGTTACTGGCGTTGGAACATTATTTACTACTCAAGTTGAGTTCGGCGATCTTATAACACTGAATAATGTTCAATGTAAAGTTTTAAGTGTTGCAAGTAATACAAGTTTAACTCTTGTTTCTAATTTTGCAGGAACTACATCTAGTTCACTAACATCTGTTGCTAATTTGCGACCAGCAGCCCTTGATGGAACATATGCTGGTTTAACTATTCGTGAGTTTGGTATTAGTTCTGCTAACTCGGTTGCAACTACTACAACTCCTGCCATTATTAAAGTATCCCTTGGTCCACTTGCTAAATATCCAGGGTATTATGTTAATAATGACGGATTCTTAGATGATGCGATTTACATCCAAGATAGTAATTATTACCAAGCATTTTCGTATGTTATTAAGATTGACCAATCTTTAAATACATATAAAACTATTGTTAAGAATTTAATTCACCCTGCTGGTATGGCAGTTTTTGGTGAGTATGATTTACGTAATGAATTTACAATTCAGACTGCTATTGAATCTCTAATTAAGATTCTTTCTATTACAGTATCAGATTCAGCAGTATCAGGTAATAATCTAGAGATTAAGAATATAACTAAAATTCTTAATTCACAAGTTTATAATCATTATTTAAATAATGGGGTAACCCTTGACGTTGATACAGTAGGTACTAATGACTTTACTGGAACATTACTAAATAGAACATTACCATTCTTTACTTCAACTAAACCTCTTGGAACCCATGCTACTCTAGCAGGTCCAACTGAAAATTCTACAGTTTTACCAACAGATTCAGGTGGATTGATATTATTTAACCCATATGTTGATGCTGGTTACTTTTTAAATGACGGTGGTTCATATGTTGGAACCCCTACAACTTTCTAATTAAGGAGATATTATGAACTTAAACGATACATTCAAACCAACTGGCGAACTTGAGATAGTTGTTCGTGGACCAGATGGCAATATTAAAGAAATCCGTAAAGCAAAAAACTTAGTAGTTTCTGCTGGTAAAACATACATTGCTTCTCGTATGGTAGGAACTTCTTCAGGTATTATGTCACATATGGCTATTGGTACTGGTACTGCAACACCTGGAGCGTCAGATACTACATTGGGTACTGAGGCTGGTCGTGTTACTTTGGCTTCTGGTTCTAACTCTGCTAATGCTATCACTTATACTGCTACATTCCCAGCTGGTACTGGTACGGGTGCTATTACTGAAGCTGCAGTTTTAAACGCAGCATCTGTTGGTACTATGCTATGTCGCACAACCTTCCCTGTAGTTAACAAAGCAGCTGGTGATTCTATCGCTGTTACATGGGTAGTTACAATCAGCTAATTGGAAATCTAAATGTCATCATTACTAAAATCTCCGTTAAGCAACTCTATTGCTAACGCAGTATATAATGAAATCCAGAATCGTAGTGCACGTTATTACTACTTTTTAGGTAAAACTATTAATTGGACAGATGAGACTAATCCTCCATATCCAATCGATAGTTTCAATTACGAATTGCAATCTCGTAATGAAATTATTACTTTAAAAGAACTTAACTCAACCGATGTGGCTTTCGTAATTCCTAGAGTAGACTGGGTCACTGGTCAAGTTTGGGATATGTATGATGATCAATATTCCACAGAAGTGCAAGGTATTAATTTAATTGCGGGTGGATTTGGTTATTCTTCAATACCAACTATTACTATTACTGGTGGTGGTGGAACTGGTGCGTCAGCGTCAGCTGTTCTTAGTAATGGTAGTATTATTGGCATTACGCTAAACTCTCGTGGTACAGGTTACACCGCTATTCCAACTGTTACTATCTCTGGTGGTGGTGGATCAGCTGCTACTGCAACTGCAGTTGTTAATATTGCTCCTTCTGGCGCACAGCGTTTGGAAGATACAAATTGTTACGCTATTACTGATGATTTTAACGTATACAAAGTTCTTGATAATAACAATAACGCAATTTCAACTTATAAACCAGTTGGTACTGTTGTAGATCCAGTTATTATGCCTGATGGATATATGTGGAAATACTTGTACAGTATTCCAATTGCTCTGCGTAATAAATTCTTGACTGACGTATATATGCCAGTCGTTAACTCTATTCGTTCACAGTTTTATTCTGGTGGTGAGATTTTAAATATTAAAATTGACAACGCTGGCCAGAATTATAGTTTCGCAAACATTACAGTTGCAGGCGATGGATTTAGAGCATCTGATCCATTGTTATTAAATGCACTAACAATTTCTGCAGGCGGTACTGGTTATACTTCTGGTGCTACTTTAACTGTTGCTCCTCCATTTAATGGAGCCAATACTTGGGTTGCTGGTGTTGGCATTCTCCTTGGTCAGAAAGTAGAATATTTAAATAATATGTATGAGTGTACAGTTTCAGGAACTACTGCTACTCCTGGACCTAGTCATAAATCAGGTATTGTTGCAAATGGTACTGCTGGATTAAAATATATTGGCACTAGAGCAACTGGTACACTAACTGTTACAAGTGGTGTAGTTACAGGTTATACACTAAATGGTTCTATTTTAGATATTACAATAACCAGCGGTGGTATTGGATATTCTTCTGCTCCAACTCTGACTATGACTGGTGGCGGTGGTAGTGGTTTCGTTGGTCAAGCGATTATGAATGGTACTTCGGTATCGCGAGTATTTGTTTCCAACTCAGGGGATTCTTATACATCAGTTCCAACTCTAACTTTTGGAACTCAATGGACTGCAAGTACTGCAGTAACTGTTGGTCAACAAATCTTTTTCTCAAATAGACTTTACACAGTAACTGTATCTGGAACTACTCACGCTTCTGTTGCTCCAACTATTACTGGTGCTGTTACTTCTGTTCCTGTAACAAATGGCGGTACTGGTTATACTTCGTCTCCTGCATTTACAGTAAGTGCACCTGATGTTACGGGTGGAAGTAATGCGGTAGTTACTGCAGTGTTTTCTGCTGGTGTAATTACTGCAATCACAGTTTCTGGCGGTGGTACTGGTTATATTAATCCACCGACAATTACATTCACTGGCGGTGGTGGAACAGGATTGATTCTTGGTACTCCAGTTTTACAAACTGCTACCAATGGTACTGCAACATTAAAATATGCTGGATCAACTGCAACTGGTACTGCTAACTTAAAATACGGTGCAGGATATTCTACTTTACCAACTGCCACAATTACTCCAGTTTCTGCTGGTAATGGTGCCACTGCTTATTTCGTTGGTGTTCAATCCACAGCTAAACTTATTCCATTAATTACTGATGGTCAAATTAGATCTGTTCAGATTGATGATGGTGGTATTGGCTACACATACGCTAACTTAACTGTAACTGGTAATGGTACTTTGGCTCAGTTAACTGCAGATTTGTCTCCAGGTGATATTAATACGCTTCAAGCGAACACTGAATTGTTGACACCTGATGGTCGTGTTATGGCTTACCCAGTTATCTCTGGCGGTTATGGTTATGGCGCAGATTTTCCTATTACTATTACTGGTGACGGAACTGGTGCTTCTGCAATGGCTCGAGTGGTGAATGGTAGAGTAAATAAGATTGAAGTTTTAAACTATGGTCTTGGATATCGTTATGCTAACGTAGCGTTTAATCAAGGTGGTGGCCAAGGTGCTGTTGCTCGTGCTATAATGGCTCCATACGGTGGCCACGGCAAAGATCCTATTACTGGTATGTTTGCCAAGAAATTAATGTTCTACAGCAACATCTCAAAGGACGCTAACCAAGGATTTACTGTAAACAATGACTTCCGTCAACTTGGACTTATTAAAAACCCAAGAAAATTTGGAGCATTTGGTAACTTGGCTTCTAGTTTAGCGTCTGCTTGCTACGTTATTGCTGGGACTATTGATATTAATAACTTCGCTCAAGATATGCAAGTAAACTTAGGTTCTGCAACTGGACCATTATTTAGAATTGTTGCTTTGACAAGTACGGGAGTTCTATTACAATCTATTGATAATGTAGTTCCCGCAGTTGGTAATACATTTGTTAATGCTGCAGGAAATACTTTCTCTGCATCAGGTGTAACAGCTCCAACAGCAGATAAATATTCAGGACACTTACTATTCATAGATAACAAAGTAGCGTTTACTCCTACTGCTGATCAAAACGTGACTCTAAGAACTGTTATAAACTTTTAACATAAATAAACAAATAACTTAAAGAGTAAAAGAATGCTAGATTTCAATACCGAACCGTATAACGACGACTACGACGAAACTAAAAAGTTTTACCGTATTCTTTATCGCCCTTCATTTGCGGTTCAGGCTCGCGAACTAACTCAAATGCAGAGTATTCTGCAGAATCAAATTAAGCGCCATGGTGATGCGATCTTTAAACAAGGTGCCATGGTTATCCCTGGGCAAGCATCAATCCAGACTATTACACAACCTGGAAAGGGTGCTGATTACGTAAAACTAATCTCCTTGTATAATGGTGTTGCTGTCGAAACATTCCGCACAAATTTACTTGGTAAAACTTTAATTGGCCAGACTACTGGTGTAAAAGCCACAGTAGTTCTTACTCAAAGCGCAGAAGCCAGTGATCCAACTACACTATATTTAAACTACCAACAATCTGGTACAGATAAAACAACTAAAACTTTTGCTGTTAATGAAGTTCTAATTACTGAAGATAGTATATATTCTGTTCAAGTTGGTTCTGCAAATGACTCTATCGGTAAGGGTTCAACAGCAACTGTTAATTCTGGTGTTTATTATATTAATGGTAATTTCTGTTTAGTTGACACACAAACTATCGTTCTTGACAAATATACTGCATCACCAACATATCGTATTGGTCTTAACGTCTCTGAAGAGATTGTTACTCCAGAAGAAGATGAAACTCTACTTGATAATGCGCAAAATAGTTTTAACTATGCTGCTCCAGGTGCTCATCGTTATTATATTGATTTAACTTTGAAGAAACTTGCAATTGATTCAGTATCAGATTCAAATTTTGTAGAATTGATTCGTGTAACAAATGGTGAAATTAAGACTATCGTTGAAAAAACTGATTATTCTTTTCTTGGCGATGAGCTGGCACGTCGTACATTCGATGAGTCTGGTGACTATACTGTTAATGGTTTTGGTATTGATATTCGTGAACATCGTAACAATAATCGTGGGACGTGGACTTCTAATACTGCATTCTTAATTGGTGATATCGTTTCATACGGTGGTTACACTTATGTTGCTTTAAATTCAGCAACATCAATTACAACTCCTCCGACGCATACATCTTCATCTGCATTCGATGGTCCAGGTGCTACTGGTGTTAACTGGCAGTATGAAATAAAACCAGTATACAATCGTGGTATTAATATTAATGGGGATGAATCAAAACTTGCTATTGGTATTGAATCGGGCAAAGCGTATGTTCGTGGTTATGAAATTGAGAAAACTGCAATAACATATATCCCTGTGCCTAAAGCACGCGACTTCGTTCAGGCTACTGCTTCAGTTGTTGATACTACTGTTGGTAATTATGTATTAGTTACAAACGTAAACAATTTACCTCCAGTTGATAGTCTTGCGCAGATTACATTATATAACAACATAACTGGTTCTACAAATCGAGGATCTCCTCAAGGAACTATTGTTGGCTACGCTCGTGCACGCTTTATAGAATGGCATAATGGTTTACCGTTTGGTTACTCTGCAATTTATAAACTTGGTTTGTTTGAGGTTCAAATGAATCCAGGATATTCTTTTAACGCTGATGTTAAAGGTTTCGCGTATACAGCACTTTCTGATTCCAACTTAAACTTTACTGCTGATATTAGCCCAGTAGTTGATCAATTAGATGGTTCGGTAACTGCTTCTTCAACAACAGTTACTGGTAATGGCACATCTTTCTTAACAGATTTACAAGTTAATGATTTAGTTCTTATTGGTGGTAGTGCTGGATCTTTCCGTAAAGTAACAGCAGTATCTGCTCAAGGTACTATTACTGTTGATGCAACTATTACAGTTACTGGTGCAACAATTGCTAAGTGTACAACTGAGATTCTTGAACCACAGAAACAATCATTAATTTTCCCACTGCCATATCAAGCAATCCGTTCTATGAGAACTGCTGGCAGCGGTGGTACTAATAATACAACTTTCTATGTTCAACAGAAGTTTACCCAAACTGCTACTGGCGTGGCACTGACTTTAAGTACGTCAGGAACTTTCGCTCCAACTGCAGAACCTACTAATTATATTGTTATTGATAATGATGCTGCAGCAGGTGGTACTATTATTACTCCAGTTGCAATCAATCCTTCTGGATCAACTTGTAGTATTACTGTTCCTTCTGCTCAATCTGGTCGTTCAATTTCTGTTATTGCAACAGTTATTCGTAATGGTTCTGGCTTCGAGAAAACTAAAACCTTAACAAACACTTTTGAATCGTTTACTACAGCTGTAGCTGCGCAAGCAAATGTTATTTCCCTAGATAAAGCAGATTTGTTTAGGATCGTAAGTATTACAATGGCTCCAAGTGTTGCTTTTGGTAGTACCCCAACAAGCAATCAATATACTGTTGATATTTCAGATCGTTACGATGTTGATAGTGGTTCAAGATCTACTCACTATGATTTGGCAACGCTAACATTAAAACCATCTTATGCTGCTCCATCAAACCCAATTAGAGTAACATATCAATACTTTGAACATGGGGCTGGAGATTACTTTAATGTTAACTCATATAGCGGTATTGACTATAAAGATATACCACCAGTTTTAAGAGATGCATTAGATTTTCGCCCACGTGTGGCAAATAAATCTGTCGGTGCTAAAAACTTTATTGGTACTGGTGCTATTGTTTCTGGCGTGCCGAAACGTGGTCAAGCGGTTACTGCTGATTATAGTTACTATCTACCAAGAAACGATAAAATTGCTATTGACTACAATGGTTTAATTTTTAATATTCCTGGTGTCTCATCTCTAACTCCAGGATACCCAGCAAGCCCATCTTTGGGCATGGTCCTTTATACTCTAGATTTAAGTGCATATACATTTAATGCAACACAATCTAATGTTGTTTCTTTTAAGGTTGATAATAAAAGATACACCATGCGTGATATCGGTGTTTTAGATAAGCGTATCAATACTCTAGAATATTATACTGCTCTAAGTATGCTTGAGCAAGAAACTCAATCTCTGTCTATCAAAGATAGTTCTGGTTTAGATAGAATGAAGAATGGTTTCGTTGTTGATAATTTTGCAGGGAATAAATTAGGTAATGTTGGTTCTGAAGATTATTTCTGTGCTATTGACATGAAAGAAAATACTCTTCGCCCATTCTATACAGTATATAATGCAAATCTACTGGAAAAATACTCAAACGACTCTGCTCGTACAGCTGCAAACTATAAGTTGACTGGTGATATCATTACATTACCATATACTACAACTCCAATAGTTACACAAGTATACGCATCTCGTCTTGAGAATATTAACCCATTCGCTATCTTTACTTTCCTTGGCAATGTTCAATTAAATCCTCCAACCGATGATTGGTTTGAAACTGCTAGAATGCCTGATATTATTCAACAGGTAGAAGGTAATTATAATTCTATACAAGCGCAAGCCCAAAAAGATGGAGTGTTAGGTAGTGTTTGGGGTGCTTGGAAAACTCAATGGATTGGTGATGCAGTTGTTACTGGTAGTCAAAATTTTAGCGCAGATCGTCGTGGTGGTGATGGTGGAGCATTCTTAGACGCTACATTTGGTCTTGGTCCAGCAGCAGCTGGTTGGGCAGCCCGTACAGTAACTGCAGATATAGTTGCAACTACAGTTGGTCAATCTAGAACTGGTGTTAGTACAAAAATTGAACTAAAGACTGACTACGAACAAGTTGACGATAGAACAGTTTCAACAACAGTTATTCCATACATTCGCTCAAGAAATATTCTTGTGCAGGCTTATAAACTAAAACCATCTACACGTTTCTATCCTTATTTTGATGGTATCGATGTTTCTAGTTATTGTACTGCTGCTCAGAAATTGGTGTACACCCCAACATCTGGTACCTTCAATAGTAAAGTAAACGTAGGTGGTCAAGGTTCTGCAACTGCACGTAGAATCGAAGGTGATTCACAAGTGTGCCTGAACACTGGTGATGTTATTACCAATAACGCAGGTACTGCAACAGCGGTAGTTGTTAACGTATATCTTGACGAAAATGATGCTTATTGTTTAAGTGTTGTAAATGTTAAAGGTACATTTGCCAATGGGCAAACTATCTCTGGATCAAATAGTAGCGCACAAGGTACTGTTGTTTCAATAACACCACAATCTACACTGGTAACAAATGCAGCTGGTGAATTAGAATTTTTATTTAATATTCCAGAAACTGATGCGATTCGTTTTAGAACTGGTACCAGAGAATTTAAATTAGTAGACGTTACAACATATAATGGTGATTACACTTCACGTGGTATTACTAATTATGTTGCTGATGGTACACTAATTACTAAACAAGCAACTGTTAATGCTGTAAGAAACGCAATATTAGTTCAAGAAGAAATAACTAGCGAACAAACTATTTTTGATACTACGTATCGTGTAACTTCAGACACTGGTTGGTATGACCCACTGGCGCAGTCATTCTTAATTCAGCAAAAAGGTGGCGCATTCTTAACTTCCATTGATGTGTTCTTTGCTACTAAGGATGATAATCTACCAGTTACTCTACAAGTTCGTGAGATGGTAAATGGGACTCCAGGTAAAAACATTCTTGCATTTAGTACTGTGACTCTGCGTTCAGAAGAAGTTAATCTATCTGCTAATTTTGTAACTATGCCTGACGGCACTTCTAAGCGTAGTTATGATACTGCAACAACATTCACGTTTGAGAGTCCAGTTTATGTTCAGGATAATACTGAATACTGTTTCGTTCTTCAGTCTGATTCAAATAACTATAATGTTTGGATCTCTTATATGGGTGACCAGATCCCAGGTTCAGGAAGATCTATTTCGGTTCAACCTTACGCTGGTGTAATGTTTAAATCACAGAACGCATCTACTTGGACTGCAGACGATAACGCTGATATTAAGTTTACAATTAAACGTGCTGTGTTTAACACTTCAGTAATTGGTGATGTTGAGTTTGTTAACGATGTTGTTCCATACGATACTTTAGATACTGATCCATTCCAAACTACTTCAGGTTCAACAACTGTTCGTGTTTGGCACTACGATCATGGTATGCCAACTGGTTCAACTGTAGATATCTCTGCAGTTAACTGCAACGATTTAGGAACTGGTACTATTACTGCTTCAACAAGCAGCACTACTGTTACTGGTTCTGGCACAGCGTTTACAACTCAACTAGCAGTTGGAGCAAGTTTGTATAACTCTGCTGATGTTCTAATTGGATCCGTTGCTTCTATTGCAAGTAATACTTCATTAACTCTTACTGCCAATTCTGGTGTTGTAGCTGCTGCTGGTTCTACTTTCCAATACGTATCTCCAATTAATGGTATCCCAGCTATTCAAATATTCACTACTAAGATTATTGGTAATGTTGATCCTGATTCGTATACATTCACTGTCTCTACTGCAGCTACCACTAGCGGATATACTGGTGGTACTTTTGTAAAAGCCAGCAGAAATATTCAATATGATATTATTACTCCTTCTGTTCAGATGCAAACATTCTCTGATACAGCAACTACATTTAATATTAAAACTACTTCTGGTAAATCAGTTGATGGTAGTCAATCGTCATATGTAGGCGATTCTGGGTTTTCTCCTGCATTAAATAAAGAAAATAATTATTTTTATACTCCGAGAATGATTGCTTCTGAGACTAATGAGAATCTATCATTGGCTGGCGCTAAGTCGGTAACTTTCTCTGCTCAGATGAAAACTACTAACGACTCAGTTTCTCCAGTTATTGATACTACTCGTACAAGTTTAATTGCAATTAGTAATAAGTTGAATAAACCAACTGAGTCCAATGTTAACGTATCTGCTCTGGATAATATCACATCGTTTACTCATGCTACTGGTGCGTTTACGTTTGTGTCAGGTGGGACTATTACTTCCACTGTCGCTGGTGTTAGAACTGCAATGGCTGGTATAGGTATTGGTAAATTTGTTACTATTTCTGGAGCAACATCTGGTGGTAATAATGGGACTTTCTTAGTTACTGCATTCAGCGATAACGGAACTACTGGTACTCTTACTTTAAACACTACGTTTACTGGCGAGGCTTCTGTTTCTGGTACTACTATTACTGCTAGAATCTTATTTGCTGACGAAATTGCTCCGATTGGTAGCACTTCACAAAGTAAATATGTAACTACTCCAGTTAAATTTGCAAACGCTTCTACTTACCTAAGAGTTATGCTAGCTGCAAATATCCCTGCTGAGGCTGATGTTTCTGTTTATTATAAGACTTGTACTGGTGACAGTGCTCAGTTGGATAATACTAAATATACTCTGATGACAGCTGATGGTGTAGTTACTAAAGTAGATAATGGTAATCCTACTTTCAGCGATATTGCTTACACTTTAACAGGTATGCCTTCGTTTGACACTATCGTGGTTAAAATCGTTATGAATTCTACCAATACGTCAGCTGTTCCTATTATTAAAGATTTTAGAATTATTGCTTGTGTTAAATAAATGAAGCAATTTTTAAAAGTACAGGGTCACGCCAGTTTAGTTCGAGATACAACTACTGGTGCGATCCTAAATAATAATAGAACTGAGTATGAAGAATACCTTGATAGAACGAGGAAAGCTGAAGCCCGAGAAGCTGAAATTTCTCAACATACAGAAGACATAAATAACATAAAGAACGAATTATCAGATATAAAACAGCTTCTTCTGCAGCTGGTATCTACTAAATAAGACTGACTAAGGAAACTTAAATGGCATCTATAACTGCTCCATCGCTAACCCTAAGATCTACCAAAGGTAGTCCTCTTACCAACGCTGAAGTTGACGCAAACTTCTCAAATATATCCACGCAGATTGCACTTGGCCAAACTGCTGCCAGTTACACTGCAGCTGACGTTCTGGCAAAACTAATTACTGTTGATGGCTCAGGTTCTGGTCTTGACGCTGACTTACTTGATGGTTTAAATTCTGCTACTGCAAACACAGCATCTACTGTTGTTGTTCGTGACGCTTCTGGTAACTTTGCTGCTGGTACTATTACTGCTGCTCTTGCAGGTAATGCTACTACTGCTACTGACCTACAAGCTACTCTAGTTGTTGCTAAAGGTGGTACTGGTGCTACTACTGCTTCAGCTGCAAGAACTAACTTGGGTGTTGCTATTGGCACTGACGTTCAAGCGTATGATGCTGATCTAGCTGCGCTTGCTGGTGTTACTTCTGCTGCTAACGCATTACCATACTTCAGTGGAGCTGGTACCGCTACTACAACTACCCTTTCCGCATATGGTCGTAGTCTTATCGATGACGCTGATGCTGCCACTGCTCGTTCTACTCTTGGTTTAGTTCTCGGTACTGACGTTCAACCATTCGATGGTGACTTATCTGCTATCGGTGCTCTTACTGGTACTTCTGGTGTTTATGTTAAGACTGCTGCTAATACTGCTGCTTTAAGAACTATTACTGCTGGTGCTGGTATTTCTGTTACTAACGGAGATGGCGCTGCTGGTAATCCAACTATTGCTGCCAACGTAACTTCAGTTCAAGGTAATACTGGCGCTGTTATTGTTTCAGTTCCTGTTACTTCAGTTCAAGGTAATACTGGTGCTGTTATTGTTACAAACATTGGTGGTAATGCTGCCACTGCATCTAACATTTCATATGGTGGCGTTCAAGGTGTTCCAACTGCACTATCACAGTTCTCAAATAACTTGGGTAACTATGGAGGATTTATGGATGCAACTAGTTTAAATCAACAAGGAAACTATCGTGGTCCTGTTACTAACTTCGCTAAACAAGGTAATACTGCAGTGCTATTCTGTAATTGTAACTGTAACTGTAACTGCTAATAGGAAAAACAATGGCAAAAATTTATAAAACCTCATCTACTATAACAGGTAGATTAAGTTCATACCGCACAGAAGAAATCACAAATCCTAGTTTCAAACACGTATTAAATATTACATCTAATATCCTGAACTATAAATTTATTAGAACCGATGATAATAATATTATTTACAATATGACCATATCATTAGAAGATCTTAAATCTAATGAAATGTTTGCGTCACAGTCTTTTGTAATTCCTGCTGACCTTGCTATTAATGGATTTACAGGTTCACCAGAAGAAGTAACACTAAGTAAATCTAATATTGTATTTCCGCTGCTAACAACCATAATTAATAAAGACGAAATACTAGCAAATACTAATACTACTTGGTATTTCTCACCACTGAGAATTTTTATTCCGTGTGCATTGGGTGATTTTACTACTTTTGAATATTCGGTTTATAATGAAGTAGGTGGTGCTGAAATTAATGTTGAAGTAAATTCTCCACACACCATTTCTACTGAACTAAGATCTTGGAAAGAGTTTTTCTCAATAATTACTGCTACTACACAACAAGCAACTCCTGCTGTTGGTGATACTATTACTATTACAGTAAATAGTTCGGACACATCTTTAGATATGGTTTATGTAGAACCAATTGTTGGTATTATTAATAAAACACGTGTTAAACTTACTAATGGTATTGGCTCTTTTAGTATTCTAACATCATCACTACAATCTGGTGATATTGTTGATGCTAAAATTAATTTTAAACAGTATACTGGTGTTGGTAGATTTACCAAAACATTATCTTAACTCTAATTTTATATACATAAATAGACTGGTAACCCAGTCTATTTTCATTTTGAGGATCTATAAATGTCGTTATTTAAAATATCATGCTTTAAACCAGATACTTCTGAGCAAAAATTTATTCATTATGATTCTAGTATTAGCACATTGACTTGGGAAGACGGAACACCAATTGTTAATACTAAACTTGATACTAGAGAATTAGAGCAAGTTAAAATTCATAAAGGTAAGAAACCAAAACGAGTTAAAATTCAACTTGGATTATCTTGTAACTTTGAGTGTGATTATTGCAACCAAAGATTTGTTCCGCACGCTGATTCTACAAACCCAGACGATGTTATACCATTCGTTAGTAATATGAGTGTGTGGTTTGATGGTGGTGAAGATGGATTAGGTGCTGGAAGAGTATTTGAATTTTGGGGTGGAGAACCATTAGTATATTGGAAAACTCTAAAACCTCTTGCAGAAGAATTACATAAAAAATATCCTAATGCGCAAAAATCAGTTATTACTAATGGTAGTTTATTAGATAAAGAAAAGGTTGATTGGTTTGATTTACTAGATTTTTCTTTATCAGTATCTCATGATGGTCCAGGGCAATTTGTTCGTGGACCAGATCCACTAGAAGATACTAATAGTAAAGAAGGTATTCTTTATGCGTATAAAACTCTTGCTTCTAAAGGCAAAATGAGTTTTAATTCTATGATTAATAATAAAAATACTAGTCGTAGAGATATTCAACAGTTTTTTGAAAAATTTATAACGGATAACCTTGAAGAAGAATATCTACAATACCTATTGATTGGTGAGGGTACGTTTATTGATGCTTACGATATTGGTGGTTTACAAAATTCTTTAATGGATGATAATGATCAGGTTAAATTTAGAAATCTATCATTAAATGAAATGCGAGAAGGTGGTGTAACTAGATGGATTACCATACATGAGAAAGTTAAAAATTTTATTCAATCATTAGAAACTGGCAAAAGAAAAGAAACCTTAACACAAAAATGTGGTATGGATCTTAGCGATAACCTTGCTATAGATCTTAATGGTAATGTATTAACTTGTCAAAATGTTTCTACAGTTTCTAGTAGTCCAGCTGGGGTTTCTCATCATATTGGTCATGTTTCAGACCTAGCATCCGTAGAAGTTAAAACTGGTACTCACTGGAGTGATAGGAAAGAATGTTCAAATTGCCCAGTTTTACATATTTGTAAAGGCGCATGTTTCTTTTTATCTGGTGATTTGTGGGAAGCTACTTGCGACAACTCATACAGTGATAATATTGTAATGTTTACTGCTGCAATTGAATTATTAACTGGATATATCCCACAATATATTGATGGTCCACTAAGACAAGATCGTAAAGATATCTTTTGGTGGGTAAATGGCAAACCAGAAAATACTCGTAAAGCCAAAAAAATTATCCCAATCGCTGCAATTTAATTCTGCAAAACCCAAGTTCCGTATCTTATAAATAAAGAGGTATAAGAATAGTGTTTAGGATGGGTCAATGGCTACTATTAGCAATCTTTTTGTGGACGCTGGGAGTGATTACAGTAACATAATTACTGTAAGTTCAACCAACGGACAACCTCTGAATTTAAGTGGGTATACTGTGGCTTCTCAAATGAGAAAGTCCTACAGTTCATCCACGGTATACGCATTTACCGCATCGGTCTACGATGCAGCCAACGGTAAAGTCAGACTCCAACTATCCGCTTCAAGTTCTTCGGCTATCCCTGCAGGGAGATGGCTATATGACGTGGAGATCACTTCTGCAGCAGCTGCTAAAACCAGAGTTGTAGAGGGTATCGTAACTATAACCCCACAGATAACACAAATATAATGGCAGATACAATAGCAGTAGTAACCCCAGACCAAGCATTATCGGTAGCAGTTTCGGAAGGTGTTCTTACACTTTCATCGACAAACTTAGCTGCACCAGCTTTCGTTGAATCAATATCAAACATCGCCGATGTCGATGTAACTACTAATGGTAAAGTAAACGGGTCCATACTAGTTTACAAAACAAACACAAATAAATGGACCTCTTCCACTACGCTTGATGCGCAGAATATGGAAGGTGGCGAATATTAATCGTTTAATCGGAGAATAAAAGATGGCATCAATAATTAGAATAAAACGCTCATCGGTTGCAGGAAACCCAGCTGTTCTTGGCACTGGCGAATTAGCGTACTCAGCTTTTGGTGGCGCAGGTGGTAATCGTCTTTACATCGGTATGGGGTCAGAGACCTCAGGTAATGCTGCTAACCACCTTGTAATTGGTGGTACTTACTATACTGGTTTAATTGACGCTTCTACTGCTGGCACACTAACTACTAACCAATCTTCAATCCCAGTTCTTTCTGCAACTGGTACGATTGATACTTGGAAAGTTGGCAATACTCAATTAACTGGTAACACATTATCATCAACTGATACCAATGGTAATATTAATATTACTCCAAATGGTACTGGTAAATTAGTTCTTAATAATCCATATATTAATGGTACGACTGATACCCTTTCTGAGTTTATCTATGATCTAGTTGGTGGTGCAGTTACTGGTACTGCAGGACAGATTGTTGTTACTAACTCTGATGGCGCAAATACCTCTACAGTTTCTTTAGCAACTACTGCAGTTTCTGCAGGTAGTTATGGTTCTTCTAGCGCAATCCCAACATTCACTGTTGATACATTTGGTCGTTTAACTGCTGCTGGTACAGCTTCTCTAGCAACTTCTTTAAATATTGCTGGTGACACAGGTACTGATTCTGTTGCTCTATTAACAGATACAATAACTTTTGTTGGTGGTACTGGTATCACTTCAGCAGTAACTGCTGTTGGTACTGCAACTAGCGTTACTTTTGATATCGATTCCAGTGTTGTTACTTTAACTGGTACACAAACACTTACTAATAAGACATTAACAAGCCCATCATTAACTACTCCAGTTATTGCTTCTACTGGCGCAATCTTTAATGGTACCACAGGTACTACAACTGTTGTAGCTTCTGCAGCTGCTGGTTCTACTACATTAACTCTACCAGCTGCTACTGATACTTTAGTTGGTAGAAATACCACTGATACGCTAACAAACAAGACAATTAGTTTCGGTTCTAATACCGTAACTATGACATCTGCTCAGTTGGCGACTGCGGTTTCTGATGAAACAGGTTCTGGTGTTCTAGTTTTTGCTACTAGCCCAACTCTAATAACTCCAACTCTTGGCGTTGCTTCTGCAACTAGTATTAACAAAGTAACAATCACAGCACCAGCAACTGGTTCTACTTTAACTATTGCTGACGGTAAGACTCTTACTGTAAACAACACTTTAACATTAACTGGTACTGATACTTCTTCTATTGCTTTTGGTGCTGGTGGTACTGTTGCTTATGTAGCAAACAAACTAAGCGTATTTGCTGCCACTACTTCTGCTGAACTTGCTGGTGTTATATCTGATGAGACTGGTACTGGTGTTCTAGTATTCTCTAACAGCCCAACTCTAGTAACTCCAACTCTTGGTGCTGCTCTAGCAACTAGCATTACTGCCACTTCTGGCAATATGTCTGTTAGTGCTGCATCTGGTAATAACAGTGTTAACTTAGTTCCGACTGGTACAGGTACTGTTGACGTTGCTAACAAGCGTATTACTTCTGTTGCTGAACCTACTCAGTCTAGCGATGCTGCTACTAAGAACTATGTTGACGCAGTTAAGACTGGTCTTGATGTTAAAGATTCAGTTATCGTTACTACAACTGGTAACTTAACTGGAACATATTCTAACGGAACTTCTGGTGTTGGTGCAACTCTTACTAACTCTGGTACTCAAGCTGCTCTTACTATTGATAGCAGAGTTCTTACTGTTGGTGATCGTGTTCTTGTTAAAGATCAAACTACTGGTCTACAGAATGGTTTCTATAGAGTAACTACTGTTGGTACTGCTTCTACAAACTGGGTATTGACTCGTACAACTGATGCTGATGAAAACAGCGAAATTACTCCAGGTGCGTTTACTTTCGTTGAAGAAGGTACTGTTGGTGCAAGCAATGGTTACGTATGTACTAACGTAGGTGCTATTACTGTCGGTACTACACCGATTACTTTCGTTCAGTTCTCTGGTGCTGGTTCAGTTATCGCTGGTGATGGTTTAACTAAGACTGGTAACACTCTAAATGCAGTTGGTACTAATAACCGTATATCTATCTCTGCTGATGCGATTGATATCTCTTCAAGTTATGTTGGTCAAGCTACTATCACTACTCTTGGTACTATCACAACTGGTACTTGGACTGGTTCAGTAATTGGTGGTCAATATGGTGGTACTGGTGTTAATAACACTGGTAAGACAATTACACTTGGTGGTAATTTAAGCACTATCGGTGCGTTTACTACTGCGTTAACTGCAACTGCAAACACTACATTAACACTACCTGTTACTGGTACTCTTGCTACTTTAGCTGGTTCTGAAGCACTAAGCAATAAGACAATTACTGCTTCTTCTTTCAGCGGTACTACTATTGCTGGTTCTGGTTTAATTACTTTCACTAACACTACTGAAGCTGGTCCACTTGGAACTGCTGGTGTTGTTATGTCTGGTGGTTTATCAGTTGCTAAGAAAATTTATGTTGGAACTGATATTATCGGTGCGGGTGCTGCAACATCAATGTTGGATGGTTTCCAAATTGATGGTGGTACGTACTAACTAAATATAGTATAATACTGGGGATTCTTATCCCCAGCTAACCTTTTTAGGAATATGGATGAGTAATAAAGTCTTACTCAAGAAGTCGTCTGTATTGGGCAAAGCCCCAGAGACGTCTGACTTGGATTACGGTGAGCTGGCATTAAATTATGCTGATGGCTTCCTGTATTTCAAAAATAGCAATAACGTCATCCAATCCTTTGCTGCGTATAACTCTGCAACAGTTACACTAACAGCAACACAAACCCTAACAAACAAAACCCTTACTAGTCCTACTCTTAATACTCCGAGTATTAATGGTGGTACAGTTTCACTTTCCAGTGGTACATTAGTAGTTCCTGTATCTGCATCACCTGCTCAAACTGACACAGGCTCGATTGCTTATGATTCTGGATTTGGTGTATTAACAATTGGTACTGGCAGTAGTCGTAAACAAATTGTAGATACATCTACAAGTCAAACCCTAACAAACAAAACCCTAACTGCGCCATCGCTTGGTAACTCAGTTTTAACAGGCACACTTACTGCAAATCTTACAGTTTCTCAAACATTCACAGTTACTGTTGTTGGCAGTGTATTCGTAATAGATGGAGTAAGCACCCCAATATTAAGTTTTGTTCGTACTGGTGTTTACACATTTAATCAAAGCGCAGCTTCTAATAGTGGTCATCAACTTGCGTTTAAAGATGGTAGTGGAGCCTCATATACTACTGGTGTAGTAACTACTGGCACTCCTGGATCTGCTGGTGCACAAACAGTTATTACAGTTGCTAGTAATGCGCCAGCTGACCTAAGATATTATTGTATACCGCATGGTAATAGTATGGGTAATACCATAGGGGTTACTGCTCCCTCGACTACCACTGGTACTAATAATCAATATCTAAGATCAACAGGTAGTGGTGTTGCTTGGGCGACTCTACCTGCTGCATATTCTTTACCAGAAGCTACTACTTCTACTCTTGGTGGTGTAATTGTTGGTAGTGGTTTAAGTGTAACTTCTGGAACAATTTCCACGAATTTTGATGGTGCATATTCTAGTCTTTCTGGAAAACCTACTTTTGCCACGGTAGCCACAACTGGTTCATATTCTGATTTAACCAGTACACCAAATCTGTTTAGTGGTGCGTACGCTGATCTATCTGGCAAACCAACAATACCTTCTGCGATATATTCAGCTGTTGCTGTTGCTGGTCAATCAACTCTTACTGCTGGTTCTTCTACTGCTACTCTAACTCTAGCAGCTGGAACAGGTATCAGTCTTACCACAAATACTGGTACTGGCACCCTAACAATTACTGGCACAAGTTCTTACACATTACCTGCCACAACTACCACAACTCTTGGTGGTGTAATTATACCAGCAGTTGCTACTTCTGGTATTACTAATACTAGCGGAACTATTGGTTTAGCTACTGCTTCTTCTACTCAGATTGGTGGTGTGCGTGTTGATAATACTACTATTGGTATTTCCACTGGTATTATTTCTGTTACTCAATCTGGTTTACAAGCACCTGCTCTAGCATTAACAGGAACTACTCTTGCTTCTAACGTAGTTACTTCAAGTTTAACTGCTGTTGGTACTTTGGTTGACCTTACTGTCACTAATCCAATTGCAGGTTCTATAACTGGTAATGCTGGTTCTGTCACTAATGGTGTCTATACATCAGTATCATACGCTAACCCTGCTTTTATCACAAGTTTAGCTGGTAGTAAAATTACTGGTCTTGCTGCTTCAGCAACTACTGATACAACTAATGCTTCAAATATTACTAGTGGTACATTACCTGCTGCTAGATTACCAATCGCTACCACTGGTGCGCTTGGTGGTGTTAAGATTGACGGAACTTCTATCACTATCACTGATGGTGTTATTTCTGCTGTAGCTGCAGTTGGCGCTGCAGCAGCTGGTCAATTAACTGGCGCAACTCTAGCTGCCAATGTAACTAACTCTAGTTTAACTTCTGTTGGCACACTTACTAATTTAACAGTAACAAACCAAATTACTGGTTCTATTAGTGGATCAGCTGGTTCTGTTGCTGCTGGTAACATCGTTGGAACTATTCAATCCGCTAACTTACCAAAAGCGTCTACAGCTAATCTTGGTGCAGTTCGTGTTGATGGAACTTCTATCACTATTGATTCTGCCACTGGTATTATCAGTTCAAGTGGTGGCGGTGGCGGTGGTTCAGGAACTGTTAATAGTGGTACTTCTGGTAATCTAACATATTACGCAAGTTCAACTACTGCTGTTAGCCCACTTACTGCTTTAAACTGGAATTCTGGTACAACCACTTTAGCGTTGACTGGAACATTTAGTGCCACTACTCTCTCTGGTGCTTTAGCTGCAAGTAACCTTACTGGCACTATCGCTGCAGCTAGATTACCCACTGCAACTACTGGTGCACTTGGTGCTGTTAAAGTTGATGGAACAACCATAACTATTACTGATGGTGTTATTAGTTCTACTGCTTCTGGCGGTGGTTCTGGAACAGTAACTTCTATTTCAGCTGGAACTGGTTTAACAAGTTCTACTGGCAGTGCAATCACTACAACTGGCACTATTTCTGTAGATACTTCAGTTGTAACAACTTTAACTGGCTCCCAAACACTAACTAATAAAACACTAAATAGTCCAGTAATTACTGGTTCATTAACTGCTGGTGGTAGTACTGGTACAAGTGGATATGTTTTAACATCTACTGGATCTGGTATTCAGTGGGCAGCATCGGCTGGTGGTGGCGGTGGAAGTTATACTCTTCCAATCGCATCATCCTCAGTACTTGGCGGTATTAAAATTGGTAGTGGTTTACAAATTGCAGGAGATGGTACTGTAGATGTTATCGGTGCCAGCGGATCTACTGCTGCAGGTGTTGTCCCCTATGATTTTGGATATATCACTGAAACAGTTATGACCTTGCAAGATCACGGTTCAATCGTATAAGAGAATAATACATGGCAATTCAATTACAAGTTAGACGTGGTACAGCTACCCAACATAACACCTTTACTGGTGCTGCGGGAGAACTTACACTTGACACAACTAATAATTCGTTGCGTGTTCATGATGGTTCTTCTGCTGGTGGTCATCAGACTGCTCGTGCGAATCTAACAAACGTAATCTTAGGTTCCAGTCTTGCTCTTGGCGAAGGTGGTTTTACTGGTGCAACACTAGCACTAACTGGCAATGCAACTGTCGGTGGAACATTAGGTGTTACTGGCAACACAACTATCGGTGGCACTCTTGGTGTTACTGGTAATACTACCATTAGTGGATCATTAACTGTAACTGGAAATATTACACTTAATGGTACTACTCAAACAATTAACTCAACAGTAACTACTATTGTTGATCCAATTATTAGAATTGGTACTGGTACTGGTGGTGCTGTATTAACTACTAATGATAGTAAAGATCGTGGTCTAGAATTCAATTATTATTCTAGTGCTAACAGATATGGTTTTATTGGTTACAAACAAGCAACTGGTGATATTCGTTTCTTATTAAACACTACCAATACTTCTGAAGTAATTACTGGCACCCTTGCAAATATTGTTGCAGCTGGAATTACTGGCACAACTGGTACATTCTCCTCAACTATGGGGATTACTGGTAATACAACTATTGGTGGAACATTAGGTGTTACTGGTAATACTGCTTTAACTGGTACACTAAGTGCTGGCGCAACAACACTAAGTTCTTTAACTCTGACTACTCAATTAGGTATTGCTCAGGGTGGTACTGGACAAACTGTTCTACCAGAGATTGGTCAAATTTTAATCGGTAATTCCTCAAACGGATTTACCATGAACCGAATTACTGCTGGTTCGTTTATTCAGATTACTAATACCAGTGGTGGTATCCAAGTTGGATATACTGGTACTTCTGGTTCTTCTGCGGTTTTTGCTGCTCAAGCAACCTCAGATCTTGGCTTTGTATATGATAGTAATATTATTGCCACTGAAGACCTCGGAGCAGTCGGTGGTTCTGTACCACTAACATTTGACCTCGGACCATTGAGATTAGATGGTATTGTTTCTTTATCAAACTTAGATCAATCTGTAAAATCAGATTATCTTGGTTACTCAATTATTTTCGGATTCTAAGGATATAAAATGGCACGTCAGTTAGTTGAAAAATATATTTTCTCACCAAACGTAGCGGGATCAGGAACAGTTAAATTTCCTGGTAAAGTTGACTTAACTCAGCTTTTGATTATTGCGAACAAAACTCAGCAAACAAACATTTACGCTATTGGTGACCCAACAAAGAATGGTACAATTTCGTACGACCCATTAGATACTACTTTTATGGGTGGTACTGCGCAGTACTCTGAGCAGGTAGGTGTAACTACTGTAACTTTTGCTGCTAATACTTCTGAAATGTTAGCAAGCGATAAACTTGCTATTTACTCTGATGCCCCAAAGTATATTGGTAATATTGTTCGTCCATATGGATTTGGTGTTGATGCTATTGAACGCCAACGTGTTGCTAATCCACAATCACTAATTGACGCTGACTTTGAATATGGTTTACAGCCAACTAAATGGCAGAACTATTCAGATATCCGTGGTATTCCAGGTATCTACGAAAAGCCAGGTCTTGATTTGTTTATCACTAATATTACTTCAGATGGTGGTAACCCATCTATTATGACAGTTACTTGTTCTCAAGATCACGGACTTGCTGTTTCTACTCCAGTTATTATTTTCGGCTGTTCAGGTGTTGCAACAGCTTCTCGTTCAGAAGGTGCGTTCGTTATTAATACGGTTCCATCTTCAACTACGTTTACTTATTTCGCTAAAGGTATTGTAGGGGCTAATGGAACTTCTGTTTTTAATCAATCTACTTACGCACGTCGTGGTGGTTTTTATGCTGGTTCTTCTTTACCAGTAACTGGCTATACATCTAATGCTGCATCTCCTTCTATTATTACTGTAACATGTTCATCCAATCATGGTTTGATTGCTGGATCTCCTATTGTTAACGTAGTTACTTCTGTTGGAACAAACCACAATTTAATGGGTGGTAACTTCTTCGTTGAAACTGTTCCTTCTCCAACTACGTTTACTTTTACTGCTCGAGTTGGTGGCGCAGTAGCAAACGCATCTATCGTAGCTTCAACTTATACTCGTTCTGATGCGTTCGTTCAACACAGACCATTTGATGGTGGTGTTAACCTTGGAACATTCCTTCCTTCTCATGGTGCTTCTGTTGCTCGTCAAACTAAAAAGTATATGCGTTACCAATCAGGTAAAGGTATTCTTTGGACTTCTGGTGTTTTGTTTAACCCAGTTCTAAACCTTGACCAAATTTCTGCTACATCAACTACTATTGGATCAACTATTACCGTGTCAACTGAAGTTGACCATGGTTTACAAGCTGGTTGTACTGTTGAAATTGCAGGTGTTGTTACCTCTGGTTACAACGGCACATATGGTGTAGTTTCTATTGTTAACGAATCCGAATTTACAGTATCTGCTAATAGTGTACTGGGTTCTACTTCTGCTGTTATTACTAATCTTCCACGTGTAACTGTTAAAAACTGGATCGGTGCTTCAACTCGTGTTGGTGCTTTTGATGATCAGAACGGATTATTCTGGGAATTTGATGGACAAGAATTAGCAGTCGTTAAGCGTTCAGCAACTTATCAGCTGTCAGGATTTATTTCTGTTACTGCTGGATCGCAACAAATTACTGGTACAGGAACTCGTTTCACGCAACAATTAAAAATGGGCGATAGTATTGTTATTCGTGGTATGACGTATCGTGTTGGTTCTATTGACCATGATACTTCTATGACAATTAACCCAGAGTATCGTGGTGTTAATAACTCATCAGGTATTAAAATTGCGCATGTTATTGATCAGCGTATCCCTCAATCACAGTTTAACTTTGACAAGATCGATGGCACTGGTATTTCTGGATATGCAGTTAACCTAAACAAAATGCAAATGTTAGGTATCTCGTTCTCTTGGTATGGTGCTGGATTTATTGACTTTATGCTTCGTGGTCCAGATGGCAATATGATTCCTGTCCACCGTATGAAACAAAACAACGTAAACGATGAAGCGTATATGCGTACTGGTAACAGTGCAGTTCGTTATCAAGCAATTAATGAGTCCGCCCGAGATCGTTTAGCAACTGCAATGAATAGTTCTGTTACGTCAGTTGTATTGCACGATGCTTCTCGTTTCCCAGCTACTGGTGGTACTATTCTTATTGATAACGAATATATCAACTACACTGGTAAAACAAGTAATACTCTAACTGGATGTACTCGTGGTGCATCTTTCCAAATGTTCGTCGGTGGTTCTAATAAGACATTCTCTGGTGGCGCAGCAGCAAGTCATGCTATTGGTAATGGATTTAATGCGGTAACTTTAATTACTTGTACTTGTGCACCTATTGTTAACCACTGGGGTTCTTCTTATATTATGGATGGTGGCTTTGATGAAGATCGTGGTTATTTCTTTAACTATGCTGCAGTAAACCAAGCATTTACTGGCAGTCAATCTAAGACAGTATTCTTTTTAAGATTGGCTCCATCTGTATCAAACTCAATTGCTGGTGCTTTCGGAGATCGCGACTTAATTAACCGATCACAATTGCTACTGCAGAAGTTACAGATTACTGCTACACAAAACGTGCAGGTTTATGGTATCCTAAATCCAGGAAATATTGACGCATCATCACTAACTTGGACTTCTGTTAACACTTCTGCTCTTGGATCTCAACCTTCATTTGCTCAAATCTCAACAAGCAATTCAACAGCAGCAACTCCAGGTGAACAAAACTTTTCAACCCTTGCACAGATTAACGGCTTCGCTGAAATTGACTTAGGTAAGTTAAAAGAATTAACTAACTCTGCTATTGGTGGTTATTCTAACTATCCTGATGGTCCAGACGTGTTAGCAATTGTTGTTAGAAATCTTTCTGGATCAAGCGCAACATGTAACATTAACTTATTCTGGTCAGAAGCGCAAGCATAAATATACAAAAATAGAGGAAATTCAAAATGGCAACCCAAGTACAATTTAGACGAGGAACTACTACCCAGAACAATGCGTTTACTGGAGCGAATGGTGAGTTTTCTGTCGACACTGATGTAAAAACAATTCGACTTCACGATGGTGTGACTGGTGGCGGTGCAGCCATTATGATGAACACCACTACTGCTCAAACTGCGCTTAATAAAACTTTTAGTACTGGTTCTGTGTGGACTGGTACTGCAGTTGCTTTAGCATATGGTGGTACTGGTTCTTCATTAACTGGCGTTCCTGGTGCTGTTGCTTATTCTGGAGCTTCTGGTTTTGGTCTTTCTGCTGCTGGTACTTCTGGTCAGGTTTTAATTTCTGGTGGTACAGGTTCTCCAGTTTGGGTTAATGCTGCGTCATTAACTACTGGTACTGCTACTGTTGCTACAACTGCTACTAACATTGCTGGTGGTTCTGCTGGTCAGTTGGTTATTCAATCAGATACTAACTTATCTGCATTCATTACTGCTGGCGCAGCTGGTACATTTTTACAATCAGCTGGTGCTGGTTATTCTCCTACTTGGGCAGCTGGTCAAGTTACTGTCGGTTCTACTGCTATTGCTCTTGGCGCAACTGCTACTTCTTTGGCTGGATTAAACATTCTTGCAGCCACTGGTACTAGCCATTGGACAATTCCAAATGGTACTACTGCTCAACGTCCAGCTTCCCCTGCTGTTGGTATGATTCGTTACAACTCTACGTTAGTTGGTTTCGAAGGTTATTCCTCAGGCTCTTGGTCTTCACTTGGTGGTGTATCTTCTGTTGATAAGTTTACATATATCCAAGCAGAAACTTCTGCTGGTGCTTCTAATGGTGAACTAGAATTCTTTGTTGAAAATAGTGCTGGTAATGCTGCTCAGAAAGCAATGGGTATTACTAATGCTGGTGTTACTATTGCTGGTAACTTAACTGTTGATGGAACAACTACTACTATTAATTCAGTAACTTTAACTGTTGATGATAAGAATATTGAATTAGGTTCTGTTGCTTCTCCTACTGATACTACTGCTGCTGGCGGTGGTATTACCCTTAAAGGTGCTACTGATAAAGTTATTGATTGGAATGCAGCTACTGGTTGGAGACTTGAGGATGATATAGCAACACGCAGATTGTTTACTGGAACTACTTCTAGCACAACTGCAACTTCTATTCTGGCTGTTTCTGCTTCTACGTATCGCTCTGGTGTTATTGAGATGCAAGTTGTTAATAGTACATCATATAGAATCTGTCGTTTAATGTTTGTGCATAATGGTACCACAGTAACTATATCTGAAAATTATTTGGTTGGTTTAGATATTCAAACTGCCAATACAGCTACTACATTTACTGCAGATATTAGTGGTGGTAATGTTCGTATTCTCGCTACTGCGGCAAGTGGAACTTCTACAATCAAGGGTGAGTGTACTCTATTCAAGGTATAATTAAATGGCAATCCCAACAAGTAGAGAGAGTCTAAAGCAATACTGCCTCAGAGATCTAGGTGCTCCAGTTTTGGAGATCAACGTAGATGATGATCAGTTAGAAGATCGTATTGATCAGGTTCTAGATTACTGGCGTCTATACCACTACGAGGGTATTGAACAGATTTATCTTAAGTGTCAAATTAAAGCATCTAGACTAACTATTACCACGGGTAATGCTGCTTCTTTTAATTTAGAACAACCTGTCGTTGGCGCTACTTCTGGCGCAACAGCAACTGTTACTAGAGAAAATGATACAATTTCTTCTGGTAATACTTTAATTGTTAAGAACGTAGTTGGCACTTTTGTTGCTGGTGAAACTATTACCAGTGGCGCACTTACTGCAACTCTTGGTTCAGGTACTCCTTGCGTTCTTGGTGAGTACGATAAGAAATATGTAGATATCCCTGACGCTGTTTATGGTGTCACTAAAGTTCAGAGTATTGGTCAAGCATCTTCTTCAAAGAATATCTTCGACTTACAGTATCAATTACGCTTAAATGATTTGTATGATTTAACTTCTACATCAATCATTTATTTTAAAACTGTTATGGGTCATTTGGCTTTATTAGACTTAGAGTTAAATGGTCATACACTGTATCGTTTCAATCGTTTACAAAATCGTTTGTATCTAGATATTAACTGGCAATCCGATGTATCATTCGGTGATTACATTATTGTCTACGCATATCGTGCTTTAGATCCAGCTGAGTTCTCAAAGGTATGGAATGAGAATTGGATCAAGCGTTATACTGTTGCTCAATTCAAACGTCAATGGGGTACTAACCTAAAGAAATTTACAGGTCTACAACTTCCAGGTGGCGTAACATTAGATGGCGATAAGTTATATGCTGAAGCCATGACTGAAATTCAAATCTTAGAAGACGAACTGCAAAATAAATCTGCTCCTCTAGAATTCTTCTTAGGATAAAATGTCAACAACAAATGTATATTTTTCTCAGGGAACTAAAAACGAACAGCACCTGATTGAAGATATTATCATTGAATCTCTAAAGATTTATGGTAATGAAATATTCTACATTCCAAGATCCTTAGTATCTAAGGATAATGTTCTCGGTGAAGATCGCCTTTCTCAATTTAAAACTGCATTTCCTATTGAGATGTACTTTGAGAACGTAGACTCGTTTGGTGGACAAGGTGCGTTTATTCAGAAGTTTGGTTTAATGATTGAACAGTCTGCAACTCTGGTAGTTGCTCGTAGACGTTGGGAACAATTAGTTGGTCGTTATGGTCAAACTCAAATACCTTCTCGTCCAAACGAAGGTGACTTAATTTACTTTCCACTGACTGGTAGTTTGTTTGAACTTAAATTCGTTCAACATCAAGACCCATTCTATCAACTTGGCAAACTATATGTTTACAAACTTCAAGTTGAACTATTCCAGTACTCTTCAGAAAGAATCGATACTGGTATCGCTGAGATTGATACGTTTGAATCTCTTAAAACATTCAGTACTAATACAACTAGAAATATTCACGGTAGAGTGGCAACCATTACAATGACAAATAGTGGCACAGGATATACTTCTGTTCCAACAGTTACCCTTATAAGTTCTACTGGTATCGGTGCTACTGCAACAGCAATTAGAGGAACATCTGGAACTAATCTTAATAAGATTACTGGTGTAACTATTACTAATCAAGGTACTGGCTATCAAACTGCTCCAGTTGTTAGTTTTACTGGTGGTGGTGGTACTGGTGCTGCAGCAACAACTACTCTTGATATTGATATTAAGAAATCCTCTGATGGCTTTGGCGAAAATGATTCTTTCAAAGATGCAGCTACTGGTGTTATTAACTTTGATGATCAGAATCCATTCGGAGAAATAAACAATGCTTAATGGAAATGTTTATTACCATGGTTCTATAAGAAAAGCCATTGTGGCTTTCGGTCGTTTATTCAGTGACATTTATATTGATCGTAAACAAGGCGACTCTGTTGCTGGTACTACTATTCAGCGTTTACAAGTTCCACTTTCTTATGCACCAAAAGAAAAATGGTTAGTTCGTTTAGAGCAGCAACCTGATGTAGAAAATAATGTAACTATGGTTACGTTACCAAGAATGTCTTTTGAAATTAATAGTTACGCATATGATTCTTCTCGTAAGTTGAATCGCATGCAACAAATTAAAACTGATGTATCTAACAGCACAAAGCCAACTGTGTATACACCAGTTCCATATAATGTGGATATATCGCTTTATATCTTGACAAAAACTCAAGAAGATGGTCTACAAATTATTGAACAAATCCTACCTACGTTTACTCCAGAATATACTTTGGCAGTTAACGTAGTTCCTTCGATGGGAATTACAATGGACGTTCCTATTATCCTAGAGAGCGTAAGTGTTGTTGATGAGTATGATGGTAATTTTCAAGATAGAAGGTTCGTTACTCATACATTAAATTTCCAAATGAAACTTAACTTATTTGGTCCAGTTTCTGATCAAGGTATTATTACTGAAGTTAATGCCAACATCGGGCAAAATGAATCAACTGGTGCAAACAGAGTATATGTTGCTACGGGTAATATTACAACCGCAACAGTTACTTCGGAACAGTGGTCTGGCGAAGGATTATAATTGGCTGAAATATATAATTCGAATTCGAACTTAAAAGCTGCTGGTGTTGTTGTTGATTTTACTCCAGAGAACATCCAAGAGTATATAAAGTGTTCCCAAGATTATATTTACTTTATTGAAAATTATTGTTATATTGTTACTCTTGATCATGGTTTACAGCTGTTTAAGTTATATGATTGTCAGAAGAATAAGTTACATGTTATGCATAATAACAGACGTATCATTCTTATGGAAGGTCGTCAACAAGGTAAGACAACTACTTCTGCCGCATATATCTTATGGTATACTTTATTCCAAGCGAGTAAAACCGTAGCGATCTTGGCAAATAAAGCAACTGCTGCAAGAGAAGTATTAGATCGTTATCAAACTATGTACGAGTTGCTTCCACTATGGATGCAACAAGGTGTCACTACTTGGAACAAAGGTGACATTGAATTAGAAAATGGTTCTAAAGTTTTCACTGCTGCCACATCTACTTCTGGTATTCGTGGTAAGTCTGTTAATATGTTATACGTTGACGAAGCTGCAATTATTCCAAATAACGTAGCAGAAGAATTCTTTACTTCAGTTTACCCAACTATTTCTGCTGGTGAAACTACAAAGATTCTACTAAGTTCTACACCACTTGGATATAATCACTTCTGGAAATTCTGGAATGATGCTGAAAATGGTCGTAATGGATTTACGCCATTGTTCATTCCTTATTGGGAAATCCCAGGTCGTGACGAGAAGTGGGCAGCTGAACAGAAAGCAATGCTTGGTGAACTTAAATATAACCAAGAGGTTGCGTGTAAATTCCTTGGTTCTAGTTTAACTTTAATTTCCGCAGACGTTATTGCTAAGATGCCAATAGATCCAAGAATCCACGAGAAAGATGGATTAGATGTTTACGTCAGACCATCCGCTGGACATACGTATTGTTTAGTGGCTGACGTGGCCAAAGGTGTTGGTGGTGACTATTCAGCATTCCAAGTGATTGATATTACTGAGTCTCCATATCGTGTTGTTGCAAAATATAGAAGCAATAACATTAGTCCTTTGTTATATCCTAATGTCTTATACAAAATAGGCAAAGAATATAATGAAGCGTATCTCTTACTAGAGATAAACGTAAGCGAACAAGTTGCCCATATCTTGTATAACGAACTAGAGTACGAGAATATTCTGTTCGTCAATCGTCAAACAAATGGGCAGTATGTCGGTGCTGGTTTTGGTGGAGGTAAAACTCAACTGGGTGTCAATACCGATAAGAAGATTAAACGAATTGGGTGTCACAACTTTAAGTCTTTAGTCGAAGAAAATAAATTATTAATCACTGATGCGGATACGATCTCTGAAATCTCTACTTTTATTGAGAAAAAAGGATCCTATGAAGCGGATGAGGGGTACCATGATGACTTGGTTATGCCATTAGTTCTTTTCGGTTGGTTGACAACTCAGCCATATTTTAAAGACCTAAATAACATAAACCTAAGAACTATTATGTATGAAAAACAGATTCAAGCAATTGAGGATGAACTTACTCCTTTTGGGTTCTATGATGATGGAAATGGCGATAAAGAACCATTGAATTTTTGAGAAAACCAAGAAAAACTAAATAAATGGTAGACAAGATTTCTGTCTAAAAGTAAAACTTATTAACAAGGAGAATTACAATGCCTTTCCAATTATCTCCAGGCGTTGCAGTCGTAGAAAAAGATTTTTCAGCGATCGTTCCAGCAGTATCTACTAGTCGTGGTGCTTTTGCTGGTGCTTTCCAATGGGGTCCAGTTATGTCCCCAACTCAGGTTACCTCAGAGAATGAACTCGTTTCTATCTTCGGTAAGCCAGTTGACGGAAACTTTAAATCTTTCTTTACTGCAGCAAACTTCCTATCTTATACTAATGCACTATTAGTTGCTCGTGCTGACGCTGTTGGTGCACGAAACGCTGTAGCTTCTCTATCAGGTACTGTTACTTCTGTTACTAGAACTGCTCCTGGATCTGGTTATACATCAGCTCCAACAGCAACTTTTAGCGCACCTGATGTTGCTGGTGGTATTAATGCCACTGGTACTGTTGCTATTTCTGGCGGTGCTGTTACTGCAGCAACTGTTTCTGCTGGTGGTACTGGTTACACAACTCCAACTATTACTTTTAGCGCACCTCAGGTTGCTGGTGGTGTTACTGCTACTGGTACACTTACAGTTTCTAGCGGTGTAATTACTGCTGTGGTTATTGTTACTGCTGGTTCAGGTTACACTTCTGCTCCTACTGCTACTATTGGTAACGTAGGTTCTGGTACTGGTGCTACTATCGGTTCAGTTACTATTGCTGCTTCTACAGTTACTACTTTAACTATTACCAATGCTGGTACTGGTTACACTTCTGCTCCTACAGTTACTATTTCTGGCGGTGCAGGTAGCGGTGCTACGTTTACTGCTGCCATTACAACTGGTGGTGTTAAGATCAATAATAGCACTGACTATATCGCTTCTTTTGCTAATGGTGCTGGCACTGTTGGTGAATTTGCTGCTAAGTATCCAGGTGCTCTAGGTAACTCTCTAAAAGTTTCTATCTGTGACTCAGTAGGTTACTCTACTTGGACTTACAAAGATAACTTTAATACTGCTCCAGGTACTTCTACTTTCGCTACTAGCGTTGGTGGTACTCTAGATGAAGTTCACGTAATCGTTATCGATGAAGATGGTCTGTGGACTGGTACACCAAATACTGTGTTAGAAAAGTATGCGTATCTTTCTAAAGCATCAGATGCTAAGACTTCTAATGGTTCAACTAACTATTACAAGAATGTGCTTAACACTGACTCTGCGTATGTTTACTGGATGGATCATCCAACTGAAGGTACCAACTGGGGAACTACTGCTGCAGCAAAGACTTTTGCTAACTTAACTGCTCCAATTGCTCGCTCACTATCTGGTGGTGTTGACGATCTAGCAGTTTCTGATGCTAATACAATGAACGCATGGGCATTGTTTGCTGATGATGCTACTTACGATATCTCTTTGATTCCAGTTGGCGCTGCAACAACAACTGTTGCTAACTATGTTATTTCTAACATCTGTGATGTTCGTCTTGACTGCGTAGCGTTTGTATCTCCACAGAATACTAGTACTGGTGAAGTTATTACTGGCGCTGGTTCTACAGCTACTACTGCTATCAAAGCATACCGTGATGCGCTACCAAGCACTTCATACGCTGTAATGGATTCTGGTTATAAATACCAGTATGATCGTTACAATGACGTATATCGTTTCGTTCCTCTAAATGGTGACGTTGCTGGTCTTTGTGCTCGTACTGATAACACTAACGATCCTTGGTTCTCTCCAGGTGGTTTGAATCGTGGTCAAATCAAGAACGTAGTTAAATTGGCTATCAACCCAACTAAAGCAGATCGTGATGTTCTGTATCAAGCTGGTGTTAACCCAGTTGTTACTTTCCCAGGTGAGGGTACTGTGTTATTCGGTGATAAGACATTGCTTGCCAAACCATCTGCTTTCGATCGTATTAACGTGCGTCGCTTGTTTATCGTTATGGAAAAAGCAATTGCTACTGCTGCTAAGTTCCAGTTGTTTGAATTCAACGACAGCTTTACTCAAGCCCAGTTCCGTAACCTAGTAGAACCATTCTTACGTAATGTACAAGGTCGTCGTGGTATCACTGACTTCAAAGTTGTTTGTGATGGCACTAACAATACTGGTGATGTTATTGATTCTAATAACTTCGTTGCTGACATCTTCGTTAAACCAAATCGTTCTATTAACTTTATTACTCTGAACTTTATCGCTGCTCGTTCTTCTATCAGCTTTACTGAAATCGGTGCTTAATAATAGATAAATATAGAAAGAATTAAGGAGAATTATAAATGGCAAATATTGCTGATTTTAAAGCGCAGATGTTGGGTGGTGGTGCTCGCCCAAATCAATTCCGTGTTGAGTTAACATTCCCAACATATGTTACACTAGGTCCAGTAGCTGGTCAGCGTGCACAGTTCTTGTGTAAAGCTGCTCAGTTACCTGCTTCCACTATTGAGAACATTGGTGTTCTTTATCGTGGTCGTCCTGTTAACTTTGCTGGTGAACGTACTTTCCAACCATGGACTGTGACTATTTACAACGATACTACTTTTGGTATCCGTAATGCACTAGAGCAATGGCAATCTGGTATTCAGAACTATGACACTACTTCTGGTCGTGTTAATCCTGAAGACTACCAAGTTGACTTGCAAGTTCACCAATTAGATCGTAGTGGTTCAATCATCAAGACTTATAAGTTTGTTGATGCTTTCCCAACTACTGTTTCTGCAATCGGTTTAGATTACGAACAACAAAATGCTATTGAACAGTTCGATGTAGAGTTCCAATACAACTTCTTTACATCTGCTACTGGTGCTGCTGCTGGATTTGGAGTTAATGTTTCTATTGATACTCCAGTTGGTAGTTTCCCACTTTAATATTAAACAACCTGAGGGTTTTATATAATGCAGTTATTTGGATTTGAGATATTGCGCAAGAAGGAGAAGGAGTTAGACAGTATTGTTGCTCCTAATCCGCAAGATGGATCGACCGTAGTTAACACTGGCGTAAATGCTGGTGGTTACTACGGTATGGTCATGGATCTAGATGGTGTTATTAAAAACGAAAACGACCTAATCCGTCGTTATCGTGAAGTTGCCACTTACAGTGATTGTGATAGTGCCATTGAAGATATCGTTAGCGAAGCAATTGTATACGATGAAGAAGACCAAACAGTTACTATTAATCTAGATGACGTTGAAGTTTCTGATGCTATCAAGAAAAAAATTCGTGCTGAGTTTGATGCAGTATTAAAACTGTTAGAGTTTGCTGAACGTGGTCATGAGATTTTCCGTTCTTGGTATGTTGATGGTCGTGTTTACTATCATGTACTATTAGATGATAAGAATTTAAAGCAAGGAATTGTTGAGTTACGCTACATTGATCCACGTAAGATTCGTAGGATTAAAAATGTAGTTAAGTCAAGAACTCCTCAAGGTGTTGAGGTTGTTAAAGAAGTACAAGAATACTATCTTTACAATGACAAAGGTATTACTGAGCAAACAACACAAGGTGTTAAGTTATCTTTAGATTCAGTTGTTTATGCTCCATCTGGTTTCTTGGATGCTAATACTGGTATGATGATGTCTTATTTGCACAAAGCGATTAAGCCAACCAACCAGTTAAAGATGATTGAAGATTCACTAGTAATCTATCGTATCTCTCGTGCTCCTGAACGCAGAATTTTTTATGTTGACGTGGGTAACCTTCCAAAGCTGAAGGCTGAGCAATACGTTAACGATATTATGAACAAGTTCCGTAACAAGATTGTTTATGATGCAACGACAGGCGAGGTTCGTGATGACCGTCGCCACTTGTCAATGATGGAAGACTTCTGGATGCCACGTCGTGAAGGTGGTAAGGGTACTGAAATTACCACACTTCCAGGTGGACAAAATCTTGGTGAGATCCAAGACATTGAATACTTCCAACAGAAACTATATCGTGCATTAAATGTACCAATCGGTCGCCTACAACAAGATGGTGGTTTTAGTATTGGACGTGCTCAAGAAATTAGTCGTGATGAAGTTAAGTTCAATAAGTTTATTGTAAGACTTCGCACTAAGTTTTCTACAATATTTACTGACGCATTATATGTTCAGTTAGTAGCTAAAAATATTATTCGCCCAGAAGAGTGGGACTTAATTAAACAAGACATTCGTTATAATTATGTTGAAGACAATCATTATGCTGAGTTAAAGGATAATGAGATTTTGTTGGGTCGTGTTAATACCTTACAAATGATTGAACCATATCTAGGTAGATTCTACTCTATGGATTGGGTTCGTAAAAATGTTCTTCAACTTACTGAAGATGAAATTAATGAGATGCAAGAGCAAATGGATAGTGATGAGAAAGAACACCAAAATGATGCCGAGCGCACAGGTGTTCTAGCTGGTGTTACGCAAGCTGCTCAACAGAACTATCTACAAGCAAATGCACCTCAGGCTACTGAAGCACCAACTGCTGATGCGCCAAAACCAAATGGTCAATAAGGAGATATTATGAGTACATTAGATTTAGTAGCAGCAATTATTAACAAAGATGCTACAGGTATTGAAACTGAGTTTAACGCTGCTATGGCAGAAAAGATTTCTGATCGTTTAGAAGATATGCGCACTAATGTTGCACAAACAATGTTTAAACAAGAAGAACCAACAGCCGAAGAAGAATGAAATACTACGAATTAAAGTCTTCTTTAAGAAAGTCTAACATTGCTGAAAGTGTTAGATCCTATCTTCAGTTAATCGAATTGACTGAAGAAGGTAAGATTTTGATCAATGGTTTAAATACTGAATTTAAAACGATTGAAGAAGCAAGAAATTATATTAAAGAAGATTACGATACGCACCAACTAGCCGATAAGATTACAAAAGATACATACCAAGAAATTTCGGAAAACACTGTGGCTAGTATTATTAAAGAATATCACGATATTAAAGTTACTGATACATTAATAGAGTCATACGTAGAACTTGCTTCTTCTAATATTTTTAGTCTTGATCCAGTCGTACAAAAAATTCGTTCATTGAATAAACTTGATAGAGTTGTTGAAGGTAAACTTCACTATGTGCTTGCTGATAGTTCTACCGTTGCAATAAACGAAGATACGCAAGATATCCTAAATAAGTTATTAGGTAATCAAATAGAGATTATCGAGTATATGAGAGAGTCAAAAGAGAACTTCTTTCATGTGCTTGAACAAATAGAGGAATAAAATGGCTGCCACTAGAACCACAATAATTAGAAATACAAACTTAGAGACTATCATTAAGTATGAAGGTAGTTCAACTGACACTGCCGCAACTATTGATATCTCTACACTAACTGCTTCTACCCAAGCACGTAATTCTGAAACTCCAACAGTAAACATTGTTAAGTTTATTGCAACAGGTTTGCTAACTTCTGGTGTTACAGTTGTAAGAAACAGTGTTACAGTTTTAGCAGCTGCGCCAGAAAACGCAATAGTGTTAGACTTAACACAAAATCATATTAGCGATAACATCCAGAATACTTCTAACATTGTTATCACCACAACAGGTGCTGCGTCAACTGGTTATCTAGTTCTACGTAAACTTGCTGGTTGGGCTACTAAAGTTGAAGACGCTACTTATGGCGCTTACGACGACGTTACTCGTGTTGGTGCTTCTACCACTGTTAGTGGTTCTCCAGATAAGGTCTAACTATGAAACTAATTAGAGAAGTCTACGACACTACTAACGTAATCGTTGAAGAAAAACTAGGCAAACCAAAACAATACTTTATTGAAGGTATTTTTCTTCAATCAGAAATTACTAACCGCAATGGTCGTATGTACAAAGAAAGTACAATGGATCGTGAGGTCGGTCGTTATTTAAAAGAAGCAGTTGAAATGAATCGTGCATACGGTGAACTGGGTCATCCAGAAGGTCCAGGTATTAACCTTGATCGCGTATCACATATGATTACTTCTCTGCGTAAAGAAGGTACGAACTATATTGGTCGTGCCAAGATTTTAGATACTCCAATGGGTCAAATCGCTAAAGGTCTTTTAGAAGGTGGCGCTAACCTTGGTGTGTCTTCAAGAGCAATGGGTTCACTTAAGACTAACAACGAAGGTGTTCAAATTGTTCAGGATGATTTCATGCTGTCTACTGCAGCAGATATCGTCGCCGACCCTTCAGCCCCCGATGCTTATGTACGTGGGATTATGGAAGGTAAGGAATGGACATTTGTTGATGGAAAGTTTGTGGAGCAAAATATTGAAGAGGTAAGATCTTTCATTAAGAAAACTTCTTCTAGAAATCTAGAGGAAGCAAAGATACAGGCTTTCCAACACTTTCTGAGTAAAATCAGATAAAATATAAATAAATCATAGAACTATCCAGTTAGGAGAACATAGATGTCAATCGAACAAAAAATCGCTGAAATTTTAGCTGAGTCTAAAAAGAAACAATTAGACGAAGCCAAGTTAGCAGGTGCCGAAGGTGGTAGTAAATCTACTAAAGAAAATGCAGAAGCTGGCGACCAAGCTGTTATTCGCCAAGGTAATGCAGTTCCAAATGGTGGTGAAACACCAAACCCAGATAATGCACGCAATAACGTGGACAATGAAAAAGAAGCTGAGGGTGGTACTTCTAAAAAGTCTAACCCAGCTAACAGCAGCGCAGAAGCTGGCGACCAAGCTGTTGTCCGCAAAGGTGATGCTATCAAAGGTATGAAAGAAGATCTAGACGCTATGTTTGGCGCTGATGATCTGTCTGAAGAATTCAAGACTAAAGCTGCTACGATTTTCGAAGCTGCTGTTATGTCCCGTGTAACTGCTGAAGTTACTCGTTTAGAAGAAGAGTTCGAAGCAAAAGTAGCTACTACTGTTGCTGAAGAAATTGAGGGTATTGTTGAACAAGTTGATGGATACCTCGGCTATATTGCTGAGCAGTGGATGACACAGAATGAAATCGCCCTTGAGCGTGGTATTAAGTCTGATATATTAGAAAGTTTCGTTGATGGTCTGAAAGGACTATTCGAAGAACACTATATTGATGTTCCAGAAGAAAAGTATGACCTACTTGGCGAAATGGAAGAACACATTAGTGATCTTAAATCTAAGATTGACGAGCAAGTTGCTGCCAATGTTGAGTTGACTAAATCAGTTAACGAAGCAAAGCGTAATGAAATCGTTAAGACAGTTAGCGAAGGCTTGACTGATACAGAAGCTGAAAAGTTTGCTGGTCTAGTTGCTGAAGTAACTTTCGATGATGCTGAAACTTATGAAACTAAAGTCAAGACTTTACGTGAATCTTATTTCACTACTAAAACTACATCAGGTGTAACATCTGTTGTAACTGATACTCCAGTTGAAGTAATTACTGAAGCTGGCTCAAAGAAAGTAGATCCTAAAATGTCTGCTTACGTATCAGCTCTCAACAATAAATAAATTTTAATTTAAAGGAAATCCAAAATGGATCGCAAACAATTAATGGAAAAATGGGCACCAGTGTTAAATCACGAAGGCTCTGCTCCAATCGAATCCGCTTACAAGCGTGAAGTAACTGCTGTTCTTCTAGAAAACCAAGAACGCGAAATGGGCAAGCAACAAGAAGCCCTATTCGAAACTGCTCCAACTAACTCTGTTGGTTCATACGGTGACACTGGCGGTATCGCTAAGTTTGACCCAGTATTGATCAGCTTGGTTCGTCGTGCAATGCCACAACTTATCGCTTATGATATCGCTGGCGTACAACCAATGACTCAGCCAACTGGTTTGATCTTCGCGATGAAATCACGTTACAGCACTCAAGGTGGTACTGAAGCGTTGTTCAACGAAGCTGATACAGACTTCGCTGGTACTGGTACTCACTCTGGTGCTGCAGCTTTTGCTGGTTCAGACACTACTGGTTCTGGCTTGGCTACTTCTGCAGCTGAGCGTCTTGGCCAAGGTGGAACTGGTGACGGTTCTTTCGGTCAAATGGCTTTCTCAATCGAAAAGACTTCTGTAACTGCTAAGACTCGTGCTTTGAAAGCTGAATACTCAGTTGAACTAGCACAAGACTTGAAAGCTGTTCATGGTCTTGACGCTGAAGGTGAACTAAGCAACATCCTCTCTACTGAGATTCTTGCTGAGATCAACCGTGAAGTTGTTCGTACTGTTTATACTACTGCAAAGCCAGGTGCCCAAGTTGGTACTGCTACTGCTGGTACTTTTGACCTTGACGTTGACTCTAATGGTCGTTGGTCTGTTGAGAAATTCAAAGGTCTAATGTTCCAAATCGAACGTGAAGCCAATGCTATCGGTCAACAAACTCGTCGTGGTCGTGGTAACTTTATCATCACTTCAGCTGACGTTGCTTCTGCTTTAGCAATGGCTGGTGTTCTTGACTATTCTTCTGGCTTGACTGGTAAGAATAACTTGAACGTAGATGATACTTCTACTACTTTCGCTGGTGTTCTAAATGGCAAGTACAAAGTATATGTTGACCCATATACTTCAAACGTATCTGCTACTCAGTTCTTCGTTGTTGGCTACAAAGGTCAGTCAGCGTTTGATGCTGGTTTGTTCTACTGCCCATACGTACCTCTCCAAATGGTTCGTGCTGTTGATCCTAACAGCTTCCAACCAAAGATTGGTTTCAAGACTCGTTATGGCATGGTTGCTAACCCATTCGTTTCATTGGATGGTACTGGCGGTCTAACTGCTAACGAGAACTACTACTACCGTCGCGTAAAAGTTACTAACTTGATGTAATCATCGAGTTGGCTACTAAGCCGACATAGAAGCGGTATTTTAAAGGGGGACTTTCGGGTCTCCCTTTTTTTCTTCCTAAATAATAATATGACAATATCTATTCCAGCTGGACTTAATCCTCTATCGCCAAATGGCTTTAACTTTAGTATATCTAAGGTTCCAGGAGTTACATTCTTTTGCCAACAAGCAGTTATTCCTGGCATTATGTTAGGTGAGCCTACTTTCTCCACACCATTCTCAACTCAGCCATTACCTGGAGATACGCTTTCGTATGATCCACTAACTATTCAGTTTTTGATTGATGAGGATATGCTAAACTATAACATCGTTTATAATTGGATTGTTGCTTTGGGTTTTCCAGAATCATATGAACAATACACAACTTTGCTTGCCAATGATCAAACTGCATACGGTGAACTTGCAAAGAACTACTCTGATGCTACTCTGCAAATATTAGATTCTAACAACAACCCTGTTAGAAGCGTTACATTTTTTGATTGTTTCCCAACGTCTTTAGAAACTCTTACATTTGCTTCAACTAATGATGGTGTTAACTATCTCATCGGTAGTGCAACATTTAAATTCGGACTCTATAGATTTGCATAATTAATTTGACTTTATTGCAGATTTATAGTATAATGTTATTTTGAGGTTATTATGAATATAGAACAATTGCAAGAACAGTGGGATATTGATTGCCAAATAGATGATAACTATCTTGGTGAAACCACTACCGCTACTCCCAAACTTCACGCTAAGTATTTAAAACTACTTGTCAACATCAAACTCAAACACACTAAGTTGGGTTCTGATTATAACATCCTCCGTAAAAATAAATTTCGTTTGTATCGTGGTGAACTGTCACGTGATGAATTAATTGCGCTAGATTGGCAACAATGGCAAGGGGTCAAGCCACTCAAGAATGAGATGGATGAATTCCTACAAGGTGATACTGAACTAAACATAATGCGTGTTAAAATTGATTATCTTGAAACAATGATATATTTCCTTGAGTCAGTTCTCGGTCAAATTAAAGCAAGAGACTGGCAAATTAAAACTGCTGTTGAGTGGAAGAAATTCCTCGCTGGAATGTAATGATTAAAATTGAAAAGTTAGATGAAGTCTATGTTCGTATATTTTCTGACCCAAGCATTGAGCAAGAGTTAGGAGACTTCTTCACGTATGAATATCCAGGTGCTAGATTTACACCACAATTTCGTGCTAGGTTGTGGGATGGAAAGGTGCGCTTATATGATGTAATACGTAAAACACTTTATATTGGTTTACTTAATTATGTTAAAGAATTTGCCGAAAGGAATCATTATGAAATACAATATGTTATCCCAACCGACTTCGTACAAAATAGTATCGTTTACAGTGACGTTGAGCGATGGGTCGAAACACTCAATCCACAGTCAAGAAATGAAGCCATCACAGTACGCGACTACCAATGTGATGCAATCCATAAAGCAATCAATGATGAACGAGTATTACTCTTATCACCAACAGCGTCAGGTAAATCGTTAATTATCTATTCAATTCTTAGATGGCATCTAGAACATAATCGTAAATGTATTATAATTGTTCCAACAACGTCATTAGTTGAACAATTATATACAGACTTTGAAGATTATTCTAGCGCAAATCAATGGCCAGTAAAAGAACACTGTCAAAAACTCTACTCTGGTTTTACTAAGGATATTACCAAGGATGTTTTAATTACTACTTGGCAGTCGGTTTATCTACAACCAAAATCATGGTTCAAACAATTCAATGTTATCTTTGGTGATGAAGCCCATCAATTTAAAGCCAAATCTCTTACAGGGGTTATGGAAAAGATGGATGCAATTAAGTACCGTATTGGTACCACAGGAACACTTGATAATAAGAAGATTCATAAATTAGTTCTTGAAGGTGTGTTTGGTCCAGTGCATAGGGTTACTACAACTAAGAAGTTAATGGATAGTGGGAAACTTGCTGAACTAAATATCATGTGTGTGCTACTAAAATATAACGAAGAGATTCGTAAAGGGCGAAAAAATAACACGTACCAAGAAGAAATGGATTGGCTTGTATCTTGTGAACCAAGGAATAAGTTTATCCGAAACTTGGCAGTAAATTCTAAAGGTAATACGCTTGTTCTTTTTCAATACGTTGAAAAGCACGGCAAAGTTCTTTACGACCTTATTAAAAATAAAGTTCACGATAAAAGAAAAATATTTTTTGTTTATGGAGGCACTGAAACAAGTGACAGAGAAGCAATTCGTCATATCACAGAAGGTGAAAGCGATGCTATTATTATTGCTAGTTTTGGCACATTCTCCACTGGCATCAACATACCGTCTCTCGAGAATGTCATTTTTGCATCGCCAAGTAAATCCAAGATCCGCAACTTGCAAAGTATTGGTCGTGGTCTAAGATTGAAAGATGGCAAAACAACTTGTAACTTATTTGATCTTGCTGATGACTTACATTGGAAGTCTTGGAAGAATCATACCCTTAATCATGCAGCAGAGCGTTATAAAACTTACGCTGAAGAAGAGTTTAAAATCAAACTTGTCGAGGTTGATTTATGCTAATTAATAACGAATCGTATATAGTGTTGAAACTAAGCACTGGTGAACAACTCATGGGTATTCTTGAACAAGAAGACGCAACCCATATTCAAATATTAGATCCTATGATTATCAGAACTATACCTGTTCTAAGTGAAGGTAGAGAGCACGTTACTGCTCATCCTTATTGCCAATTTACAGGTGACAATGTTTTTGACATTGAGAAACGAAACGTAATCTTTATAAAACCATTGTTGGCTACAATGATCCCCCACTATCTTCGAATTGTAAAAGAACATGAAAAGAGTCCTGCTTTACAAACACAGAAACGTGCTGAGGATTTGGACTGGGGAGATGGAGGAGATATTACTAGAGATGAAGCAATTCGTAGAATACAAATGCTCGAGGGAGTTACTGGGATCTCCGTAGAGGAGAAAGATGAACCAGAAGGTTGGTTCATTGAAGGAAACGATACTAAGCACTAATCACTTATATCAAACCCCACATGGTTTATTATACCCATGTTCAAGTAGAAAGGCAAATCTAAATAACTGCAAGATGCAAGTTAAATGAAGTTTGCCTTTTTTCTTTATATAAGGTATACTATGGATATGTTGATAAATTTAAGGAAGCAATAAATGCTATGGCTCATTACGTAAACAATAAAGACTTTCTCGCAGCAATCGTTGAGATGAAAGAAAAAGTAAAATTTGCTGAAGAGAATGGTTTACCAAAGCCAATCATTAGTAACTATATCGGCGAGTGCATCTTAAAGATCGCAACGCACTTATCATATAAACCGAATTTTATTAACTACTCGTATCGTGATGATATGATTCTTGATGGGATTGAAAACTGTATTCAGTATATAGATAATTTTGATCCTGCTAAATCAAGCAATCCTTTCGCTTACTTTACACAAATTATTTACTACGCATTTTTAAGACGCATAGCCAAAGAAAAGAAACAATCTTATATTAAAGGTAAGTTAATTCAGAACATGCCCTTTGAAATGTTTGAACTTCAAGAACATGATGAGACTGGCGAATTCCATAATGCTTATCTTGAATTTATGCAAAACAATAGCACGTTTGATGATTTCATCGGCAGGAAAAAAGAAAAAGCTGCCAAGAAGAAAATGGAAAATACATTGAACGCATTTATAGATGATGAGGTGATAGATGACACGATCGATAACGGATTGGATAGCGGAATTGAGCAGGGGAACGAGAGTGAGTTATCGCAACTATCCTCCGATACGCAGGAACAAGAAACGCATAAGTAAACGAATTCTCAGGAAATTTGCTTGGGATACAACTGATAATCAATTTGACTTGAATAAAATTATGAACGAAAATACAAACGAGAAAATCTTTTTAGGTGTTAGTGACTTTGATGACTTGATTACTTCAGAAATTCTGAAGCGTCGTGTTGAAGCAGGTCAACGTACCATTCATCGCGAAACTACTGTTCTCTGCAATCGTGAGCAGTGGGCAACGTGGGCTGAAGAACGATTTGAGAAAGACTTACATGTCCAAGGTAATTCCTCTAATGGTCTTATCATTGAACGTGATACAAACAATTATATTCGCTTTGACGTAAATAGTAATACTGTTACTGTTCGTGCTTATGGTGATGCTGACTTTGGTGATGCAATCGTTGCGATGATTGAGGCTCACTTTGATATTGTAACTTCTCATATCGAATGGGTTTACGGTAGCGATGGCGCTTCTGTTAATGTGCCATTGAATCGTGATCGTCTTCCAGTTGATGAAATGTATCCATTCCTTGGTGAAGAAACACTTGGTGAATATTATGAACGCTACATGGCGTCCTCAGCGAATATCCTACTGTTGATTGGTCCACCTGGAACTGGTAAGACTACATTCATCCGTGGTCTGCTGGCTCACACAAACTCATCTGCAATCGTTTCATATGATTCTGGAATCCTTGAGAAAGATGGTTTCTTCGCTCGCTTTATTGAGAGTGATGACAACGTAATGGTTCTTGAAGATTCTGATGCGTTTCTAAAATCTCGCAGTGATGGCAACACAATGATGCACCGATTCCTAAACGTAGGCGATGGTCTTGTAACAACCAAAGGTAAGAAAATGATTTTCTCTACTAACCTACCATCTATCCGTGATATTGATTCAGCATTGGTTCGTCCAGGTCGTTGCTTTGATATTGTTACCTTTGACAATCTATCATATGGCGATGCTGAGAAACTGGCCAAACGCTTGGGTGTTGTTCTTCCAGAAATTAAAGACACATATTCTATCGCAGAAGTTTTTAATCAAAGGACTGAAGGTATGAACAAAGCTGGAAATAGAAAGGTAGGTTTCATTTGAAGGTAATTATTATCACTGATCAGCATTTCGGTGCTCGTAATGATAGTATTGCGTTTTTAGATTTCTATCAAAAATTCTATGACAACACTTTCTTTCCTACTCTTGACGCATCTGGTATTGATACTGTTCTTGTTCTTGGTGATACGTTTGATAGACGTAAGTATGTCAATTTCTACGCACTTGATAGAGCCAAGAAAATGTTCTTTGATAAATTGGAAGAGCGTGGCATTACTGTTTATATGTTGGCTGGTAATCATGACACTTATTTCAAAAACACTAATGAAGTAAATTCTCCTGATTTGTTACTGGCTGAGTACACTAATATTGAAGTCATTGATGAACCAAAAACCATTAATGTAAATGGATTTGAGGTTTGTATGTTACCGTGGATCTGTCCTGAAAACTATACACAAAGTCTTGACGAAATAAAGAACACCACAGCTACATTATGCATGGGGCATCTTGAGATCGCTGGGTTCGCAATGTATAGAGGAATGGAATCCCATGAAGGATTTTCTGCAGAAACTTTCAACAAGTTTGACTTGGTTTTTAGTGGTCATTATCACCATCGTAGTAACGACCGCAATATTCACTATCTGGGAAATCCGTACGAACTTACTTGGCAGGATTATAACGATCCCAGAGGATTCCACTTGTTCGACTTCACTAACAGACAACTCGACTTCGTTGAAAATCCTTATCGAATGTTCGAAAGACTCGAGTACACCGATAAAGAAGTCGAGCCAATCGACCTTGATCAGTTAGAACTTAAAGACAAGTATATAAAATTAGTTGTTTTGGAAAAGACTGACTTTTATAAATTTGACAAATTCATTCAGAAGTTATATAATAAAGGTTGCCACGAAATTAAAATTGTGGAAGACTTTTCTGAATTTCAAGAAGGTGAAATCAATGAAGAGATTAACTTAGAAGATACAGTTTCTGTTCTCTCTAACTATATTGAATCAATTGAAACCGATGTTGATAAAGAAAAAGTTAAGTCATATATGCGTGGCTTATATACTGAGGCGATTAACATAGAGGTAATCTAATGCAATTAGAACTTGATTTTGGACAATGGATGCAAAGGGAATTATTTGAATGATTGTATTTAAAAGTGTAAGCTGGAAGAACTTTCTTTCTACTGGCAACTCACCTAATAAGGTTCTACTAAACAAATCACAAACTACTTTAATCATCGGTAAGAATGGTGAGGGTAAAAGCACAATCTTAGATGCATTGTGCTTTTCATTATTTGGTAAACCCTTTCGTAATGTTAACAAAGGTCAGCTGATTAACTCTATCAATGGTAAGGGTTGTTTAGTTGAGGTTGAGTTTGAAGTTAATGGCAAAGAGTATAAAATCATTCGTGGTATAAAACCAAATGTCTTTGAGATTTGGTGTGAGAATGAAATGCTTAATCAGGATGCTGCTTCTCGTGATTACCAAAAGATCCTTGAGCAACAAATACTTAGATTAAATTATAAGACGTTTACCCAAGTTGTTATTTTAGGTTCTGCGTCATTCGTTCCATTTATGCAGTTATCATCTTCTCAACGTAGAGAAGTTATTGAGGATATTCTTGACATTAGAATTTTCTCTACAATGAATTCGTTATTGAAAGAAAAAGCGCAGGAGACTAAAGATGGTATATTACGGATTGAGGGTGAAATTAAAAGCGCAAAGGACAAGGTTGAGAGCCAACAAACAATCATCAAAACTATCGCCGAAGCGAAGTCCAATGTTATCGAAAGTATCGTATCAAAGATATCTGCTAACAATGATGAGATTCTATCTGTCGAGGGGGAGGTCGGACTTATCGTTTCGGAGATCCATACTCTTCAAGCAAGCATCAATGATAAGGACAATGTATCTGAAGACATTGACAAAGCCAAATCAATTAGAAGTAAGTTACTCCAGAAGATCGAAACTTGCGAGCACCACTCGGAGTTTTTTAACGAACATGACGTATGTCCAAGTTGTAACCAAGATATCCCAGAAGAATACAAAGAGGGTATTATCAAAGATCTTAATGAGAAACTGTTGGACAACAACACAAAGATTAATGAACTCGAAACAATACTTACAAACCTCAACGAAAAGTTATCTGAAATACAAAAAGTGGTTGAGCAAATTACCGATAAGAACATTGAGTTATCTACAAGAAACAGTACGATCACCTTACTCAACAAACAAATCCGTGAACTTGAAACTGAGACCCAAAGGGTTAAATCTGACACAACTAACATCGATGAGGAGAAGTCGAAGTTAAAAGAACTCGCTCAAGATGCGTTAAATAAGATTACTCAAAAGAATCTATTGCTTGAACATCGTAACATTGAAGAAGTTGCTAATGTTCTATTGAAGGACACTGGTATTAAGACTGCGATTATCCGTGAGTATTTACCTGCCATGAATAAGTTGATTAATAAGTATCTTAATGCAATGGATACGTATATCCACTTTGAACTTGACGAAGCGTTCAACGAAAAGATCAAGTCTCGTTTTCGTGATGAGTTTACTTATGCAAGTTTCTCTGAGGGTGAGAAGATGCGTATTGACCTTGCAATCTTATTTACTTGGCGTTCAATCGCAAAGATGAAGAACTCGGTCAACACTAACCTTCTCTTACTCGATGAGATCTTTGATTCAAGTTTAGATACGGCAGGGACTGACTACTTCCTTACGCTTATGAATACCCTCGGAGGGAATTCAAACATCTTTGTTATTAGTCATAAGGGTGATCAACTCTTTGATAAGTTCAGATCCGTGATAAAGTTTGAGAAACGCAACGATTTCTCAGTAATTTCACAATAACCCTACAGAGGGTAGGGTTAAAAAACCCTTTAAAATCAACAACTTACGCTTGCAATCAAATATCGCTTTACTTTTATACAAGGTTGGAGTATAATAGTTGTATAAATTGATTGAAAGGTGTATATTATGACGATTCATAAAGAGATGTGGGCAGATTTTAACGACTACGAACTAGCCAAACTTTGCTATACATATGGCATTGAAGAAGAATTGGTTTGGGCAGATAACCTTACCTTAGCAAATCGTGAACAAGTTGAAAAATTGCTCACTGACTTTGAGTTGGATATCGCTGCAGCTGGAGAATACCTATAATGGATATCAAATCATCAGACCTTTCCGCACGTCTACTCGCTACTGAGAATCTTTCAGTTCAGCGAGCAAGGACTCGCACCGCATCTTTCGATGTAAAATCCCGTGTACTAACACTACCTCTTTGGAAGGATATGACTCCCGAGATTGAGGACATGCTTGTTGGTCACGAAGTCGGTCACGCATTATATACAACCGACGACTATTTTGATCCAATCGCTCAGAACTCCAAAATCATGACTTACCTCAACGTACTGGAAGACGTGCGTATTGAGAAACTCATCAAACGTAAATATCCAGGTCTGCGTAAACGCATGAACGAAGGATACAAGCAACTGAACGATCGCGACTTCTTTGGTGTCAAACAAGTTCAATCTTTTGACGACTTGTTATTGATTGACAAAATCAATCTTTACTTCAAAGCAGGTTTCTCATGTGGTGTTCAATTTACACCTGAAGAACGCCAGTTCGCAAATCGTGCTGAACGCACCGAGACTGTTGCTGAAGTAATTGAGTTGGCTGAAGAGATTTGGGCTTACTCAAAAGAACAGCTGGAAGAAAAGAAGAAGAAAGCATTACAAAATCAAACACCTGAAGATATCGAAGATCTTGAAGATAGTGAAGATCAAGATGGTGACTTTGATGACAGTGATATCGACTTTGATGACTTCCAAGAAACTGATGAAGAACAAGATCAAGAGTTGAAACCAGCTAAACAAAAATCTTCTGGTGATGAAGAAAAGAAAGAACAGGAAGAATCTCCTACAGTTGGTGATCAAGAACTTGAATCTAAAACTGAGAAAGCATTCGCTGAGAAGTTAGAAGACCTCGCTGATGAAAGTACTGAATATCTCTACCATGAATTTGATACTGACTATTTTCATGACCCAGTGATTGGTTACAAAAAGATTCTCAGTGAGACCAAAGCAGTATGGGTCAAAGATGAAGAGAATGTTACTGAAGAAGATCGTAAGTTTATTGCTTCAGAAAATGGTAAGTACGATAAGTTCAAAGCCGAGACTACCAGCGCAGTCAACTACTTGGTAAAAGAATTTGAGATGCGTAAGTCTGCAGCCCTGTACAAACGTGCTCAGGTTTCTAAGTCTGGTTCGTTGGATATGAAGAAAGTCTATGCATATAAACTGCAAGATGACTTGTTCAAACGTGTTACTGTTCTCCCACAAGGTAAGAACCATGGAATGTTGTTCTTGCTGGACTGGTCTGGTTCTATGGATGGTGTTCTTGAAGATACCTTGAAGCAAGTTATAAACTTGGCAATGTTCTGTGCTCGAATCAATATTCCGTATCGTGTGTTGGCGTTTACATCGCAATATAATGATCATAAGTATCCTACTGAATTAGAACAAATTAAACAACGTAAATGGATTATCAACAAACGTGTTCGTAACGAAGGTAAGAATATTCTTACTAATGCCAGCAACAACTTCCATCTTCTTGAGTTGTTCTCTAGCAAGATGACTACCAGCGAATTCCATTCTATGGGTAAACGTGTTATCAATCGCAGGTTCCAATGGAATGAAGGTTATAGCACTGGTGGTACTCCGCTGAACGAAGCATTAGTATGGATGTATTTAAATATCGACAAGTATATCAAACAGAATTCTATTGAGAAGCTGACTTTGATTACATTGACTGATGGTGAAGGTGGTGCGTTGTGTTCTTCTGAAGGTGATATGTCTGATACACGTTATGGCTATGACGCAAATGGCATGACCAAGAAAATCAAACAGAAGCATTTTATTCGCGATGAAGTTACGCAAAAGACTTATCAGTTGACACGATTTGCAAATCCTCAGACTGAAACCTACTTGCGTATGATTAAAGATCGTCACAATATTATGGTTGTTGGTTTCTATATCTGCCGCAATGCTCGTCGTGACTTGCATAGTGCGTTGAATTCTAACCTACCATCATTCAATGGTGATGTTTATTCTCAAATTGAATCTTGGAGGAAAGACTTCCGCCACCAAGGGTTTGCGTCAATCAAGAATACTGGTCGTGATGACTTGTTCTTGATTCCTCAAACTGCAACGAAGATTGTTGAATCTGACCTCGATGTAAAAGCCGATGCCAACGCAAAGGTTATTGCAAAGGAATTCGGTAAGTTTTTGAACGTAAAGAAGACCTCCCGAGTCCTACTCAATAGGTTCGTAGGCTACGTTGCGTAAGTTATTGATTTAGAAGGGGATTTTATTCCCCTCAAATCTGCAAGGGATTACAAAATTTCGCTTTACTTTAATGCAAGGTTGGCGTATAATAGTTGTATAAGTTGATTGATTATGGTGTTTTTTTGAAAGAGGATATATGATGGCTAAGATTGACCCTGCATTTCAGACTGAGTTTGAGACCAAACTGTTTGAATTATTCCCCGATGTTAAGACAGAGGGTGTCGTACAAAATGCGCAGTTGCTAGAAACGATGCGTGTTCTTGGTACCAAAACATCACCCAAGTGGTTGATGGAAAATAAAGTAAGTCGTGGCTTGTATGCTATTAATGGCAGCAAACCTACAATCGTTGGAAATACTGCGTTGAAACAGGAAGAATCATTCACAGTGGATTATACTAATACAGCTTCATTGATCCCTGCGAAGGATCCGAACTTTGTTCCATTCGGTAACTATGCCGACTTGGAAAATATTATTAAGGCGAAGATTTTCTATCCAGCCTATATCTCTGGACCAACTGGCAACGGTAAGTCAACTATGATTGAGCAGATTTGCGCCAAGCATAAGCGTCCACTGATTCGTGTTAACTTAAACATGATGACTGATGAGGAACAACTCATCGGTACGAAAACCCTTGAAGACGGTAACGTGATTATCGTTGAAGGTCCAGTTCTTATCGCTATGCGAACTGGTTGCACACTATTGCTTGACGAGATTGACGCTGGCTCAGCAAATACTTTGCTTTGTTTGCAACCGATCCTCGAGGGTAAACCTTACTACTTCAAACTCAAGAACGAGATGATTGTTCCAGCACCTGGATTCAATATCTTCTCGACTGCGAATACCAAGGGTAAAGGTTCAGATGATGGTCGTTACATTGGTACGAACGTCTTGAACGAAGCATTCTTGGAACGATTTGCTGTTACGTTTGAACAGGATTATCCTAGTGCTAAGATTGAACAAAAGATTATTGAGAATCTGATGGACTCTTACGGTTGCAAAGACCAAGAGTTTGCGGAGACATTAGTTAAGTGGGCTGACGCAATTCGTCGCACCTTTGCTGATGGTGGTGTGGATGAAACTATTACGACTCGTCGTATGATTCATATTGTTCGTGCGTTTGCAATCTTTAAGAAGCGTGAGAAAGCAGTAGAACTTTGCTGCAATCGTTTTGACACTGCTACTAAGCATGCATTCATCGACCTGTATGATAAAGTTGCAAACCCTGCACCTGAGGTTCCTGCAACACCTGAAGTTGCTCCAACTGCAAGTGATGAGGTTCCATTTTAAACTTGACTTGCAATCTAAATCGTAGTATAATATTATTTGAAACTGAAAAAGGAAATTGATTATGTTGAAATTTGCTGACCTGAGCATGGCTCAAAAGAAATGCGTTGTTGCTTTGATTGAAGCCCAACCCTCTCTTAAGAAAAATGGCAAGATCTCTTTGAAAGAAGTCGTTGCTATTACCCAAGATTTGGCATCTAAGCGTACTGCTGGTGCTGTCAAGATTGGTTATCCTAACTGGTTGTTCAAGACCAATAAAGTAGAACGTGGCGTTTACCAATTGCCAGTTCCTACTGAAGCTGAACTTTCGAATTACACGAAAGATCTAACCAACAAACCTGCGTCTAGCAAGATTGTTAAGAACAAGAAAGTAGTTAAGGTTACTGCTAAGAGCAAACCTTCTACTGATCTTTCCGAGACTACTCGTCTTGAAAAGATTATCAATGATTCTGTTGAAGTTGATCAGGATACTGAAGACTTCAATCAGATCTTACGTGAGAACGGCATCGAAGTCTAACTCACGTCTTTGGTACCACAGGGGTCACTGCCATCTCCCCTGTGGTTTTTTATTTTGTGATGGTTAAATTATGGAGTCATTTTAAAATGTCTAAACAAAACTTGCTGTTGAAGCACCTTAATGCTGGTAAAGCATTCACCGCAAAGCAGATCTCTGCTTCTTTCGGTATCGCTCAACCAGCGTCCACAATCCGTAACTTGCGCGAGCAAGGCTACTGTGTTTACTCTAACCCAGCAGTGGTTAATGGTACTGAAGTAGTTAAGTATCGCATTGGTAAACCAACTCGTGCTATGGTTGCTCTTGCTGCAGCTGTGCGTGGTTCTTCTGTATTTACTCGTACAGTCTAATTAAGTGAGTTATAAATGGGCATTCTTCGGAGTGCTCATTTGTCGTTTCATTTGGAGATAATATGGCAACTGATACAAAAGCAAAAATTGATGCTATCAAAGCATCGCAAAATGCCACAACAGGTGGTAGAAAATTTGATGGTGGTAAACTACAATATGGTTTACTGCCACCACTTGCATTAAAAGCAACTGTAGAAATTCTAACATTTGGTGCGGAGAAATACGAACCAGATAATTGGAAGAATGTTCCTGACTCAAAACGTAGATACTTTGACGCAATGCAAAGACATCTTTGGGCATGGAAAGAGGGAGAACAAGATGATCCCGAAACTGGAAAGAACCATTTGGCGCATTCAATGTGTTGTCTAATGTTCTTATATGAACACGATGTAAAGTATTCTGTTGAAAAATAAATTTGACATATACTTGATTTTGGGGTATAATTATTATACATATATTATGTTAATTGAAAAAGGAAATCTAAATGAAACTATCTAAAGAAACCGTAGGATTGATCAAGAACTTTGCTGGTATTAACAGCAATCTACTTTTAAAGTCTGGTAATAAACTAGCCACTATCTCGGCTCAGAAAAACGTAATGGCTGATGCAGTTGTTACTGAAACATTCCCCGACTTTGGTATCTACGACCTCAATGAGTTCCTCGGTGCTATGTCTTTGTTCGAAGATCCAGAATTGACATTCAATGAGAAGTGGGTAACGATCGAACAAGGTGGTAACAGCATCAAGTATTTCGCAGCTGACGCAAGTGTTCTAACTGCTCCGCAAAAAGCAATTACCTTCCCTGATGCAGAAATTGAATTCCCTATGAGTGCTAATATGCTCAGTATGATTCAACGTACTGCTTCTGTTCTTCGTGCTTCTGATGTATCAATCGTTGGCGATGGTTCGACTATTGCTGTAGTTGTTGGTGATAAAAAGAATGCCACTGGTAATTCTTATAACTCTGCAGTGGGCGCAACTGAGAAGAAGTTTAAAGTTAATTTGAAGGTAGAAAACCTAAAGATGATTCCAGGTGACTATCAAGTGTCAATTTCCAGCAAGAAGATCTCTCGCTTCAAAGGTGCTGGCGATTTAGTTTATTACGTTGCAGTTGAAGCAGATTCTACATTTGAAGTTTAATTTGAAAGTTCTATATTATGAAACGGAAACACATAGAAAGTCCACGTGTTAATCGTAAGGTTTTACCTAAAGAAGAATTATATACAATTGATTTAGAAACAGGTAAAACAATACCGAAACTTGTTTGGTGTGATTATCATAAAGAATGGGAATGGGTTGCTAATTTCTATACAGAAAGTCAGAAGAAAGCAAAACACCCCAATGATGTTAGGAATATGTGTATCCCTGCATGGGATTCAGTAAAAGGTAAAGTTGATTTAGATAAACCAATAAACACTAGACCCAAGCAAGAAGAATCTCTTGCAACCCTTATTATGTTTATGGAGTAAGTGATGATTGAATTTCGTGATGACCAGTTTCTGTGGGTTGAGAAGTATCGTCCACAGAAAATAGATGAGTGTGTTCTTCCTGAATCTTTAAAGGATACTTTCAAGCAGTATATCGCCCAAGGCGAACTACCCCACTTTCTTCTTTCGGGAACAGCTGGCGTAGGTAAAACTACCGTAGCAAAAGCACTGTGTAATGAGATTGGTGCTGATTATATTATGATAAATGGTTCAGAGGAATCAGGTATTGATACCCTCCGAACTAAGATTAAGGGATTTGCATCAACAGTATCTCTTACTGACTCACCAAAGATTATTATTATTGATGAAGCAGATTACCTTCAAGCCAACTCTACTCAGCCAGCATTACGTAGTTTCATTGAAGAGTTCTCTGCTAATTGTCGCTTTATCTTTACTTGTAACTTTAAGAATCGTATCTTAGAAGCGATTCATTCTCGTTGTGCGTGTATTGATTTTAAGATTGATAATAAAGATAAGCAGGTTCTGCTTGGTCTATTCTTTAAACGTGCTACGCAGATTCTCAAACAAGAGAATGTAGACTTCGATCAGAAAGTAGTTGCCGAGTTAATCACCAAACACTTTCCAGATTACCGTAGGGTTCTAAACGAACTTCAGCGTTATAGTGTTTCTGGTAAGATTGATTCTGGTATCTTAGTCAACATGAGTCAGGAATCTTTCAAAGATCTAATTAAGATGATGAAAGAAAAAGACTTTACTAATGTCCGTAAATGGGTAGGTAAAAATTCTGATTCAGATACGGTAGCATTGTTCCGTGAACTATATGACACTTCTGTAATTTACATGGCTCCAGAAAGTATTCCTCAACTTGTTTTAATTTTAGCAGACTATCAATACAAAGCAGCATTTGTGGCTGATCACGAACTAAATATTATGGCAGCATTGACCGAGGTAATGGCCAATGTTAAATTCAAATGAGGATGCCATGGAATTTATTGATTACGTAACATATGTAGTAGTGTGGGTATTGGGCGCAGTATATGGATGGCATGCAAGAGAACGCCAAGCCAGAAGAACTATTGACAGATTCTTTTCTGAGGTTGAGGTTCCTGTTGGTGAACAAATTAATGACTCAGTAATCCCAATTAAGATTGATCGCCATAATGGTGTCTTTTTTGTTTACAATAAAGAAACTGAAGAGTTTATGGGTCAGGGTAATACTAAACAAGATTTAGAAGTTACTCTTGCAAAAAGATTTCCTGATAAGAAGTTTGCAGCAGATAAAGAAAGCCTGAAGGTTCTCCATGAGTCCCTTTGATTTTTTAAATGCTATAAATTCAACCAAAGAAAATCTATTTGAAAAGGATCCGCAAGCAGGTAAGGATTATAAACCTTTCCTAATAAATAGAGGGTTATCGTATTTTCCCGATACTGTCCTTTATGCTAACCAGATGAATCAACATGCTGGTTTGGATAAGGATATGCAGTTTTTCTTTTTCCTAAATATTATCACAAGGAAGAAGAGGTTTAGTAAGTGGTCCAAAAAGGATGCTGCAACTGAATCTCTTGAACTTGTTAAAGAGTATTATGGGTATTCAAGTGAGAAAGCAGCAGAAGCACTTAAAGTGTTGTCTGAAGAGAACTTGATTATGATAAAAGAAAAATTATACAAAGGTGGAAAATCATGACTGTTGAAATGATTTATTACGACTGGACGCCAGAGTCCATGCTTGAAGTGAGTTTACCTGAACCTGATAACTTTCTAAAGGTTCGCGAAACTTTGACACGCATTGGCATTGCTTCTAGGAAAGAAAACAAACTGTACCAATCTTGCCATATCCTGCATAAGCAGGGTAGGTATTTTATCGTTCACTTCAAAGAACTATTTGCTTTGGACGGTAAAGAATCGAATATCACTGCAGGTGATATTGAGCGTAGGAATGCGATAGCTGGTTTGCTTCAGGATTGGGATCTGCTAAAGATCCTAAATAATTCCCAAGCCGACCAGAAAGCATCTCTGTCGCAAATTAAAGTTGTATCTTTCAAAGAGAAAGAACAATGGGAATTAGTACCGAAATATAACATAGGAAAAAAATCAAAATGATTAAACTTGAACTTGAAATTAATGAAGTAAACATGATTCTTGCAGTGTTGGGTAAACATCCTTTCGAGGAAGTTGCTAATCTAGTTGTTAAAATTAAACAACAAGGCGACCCACAAGCTGAAGCAATTGTTGCTGCACAAGCAACAGCTGACAAAGCATCAGCTGCAGCTGAACTACCAGCTGCATAAAGTATTCACCTTAGGACCGCTAAGTTACGAATCGTATTAAAGCTGATGATACGTTAAGTCATCGCTGGAAACAGTAACCAGCATTTTAGTATCTTGCCTTCGGGGAGATAAATTTTACTACTCGCTTAATAGGAGCAAAACAATGTTGAATAACATTAACACAGCCATCGATTCCTTCCAAGGAATCAAAACTAAATTCGTTGAGACCTACGTCAAAAACGAAGAACTCAAAAAACCCCTCAATGCTTTTATTGCTGCACAATCTTTCTTTGCGAAGAATGTAGCTAAATCGTATAATGACTTCTTCACTGCCTTGGGTATGTCCGCATATACCTTTGATGCGAAGAAAGCATTCACTAAAGAATAAGGGGACGACAATGACACATCTAACATTATTTGGTCCAGGATTTAAGGACTTTGATAAATTCTTTGTCGGCTTTGAAGATCACGCAAAACAGTTACAGTCTTTGCACGCTGATCTAACTAAAAACATTCCAAACTACCCACCATATAATATTCGTAAGAATAGTGAGAACTCATACACAATCGAAATCGCAGTTGCTGGTTTTGGTGAGTCTGAGATCGATGTTGAGATTGATGGCGGTAAGTTGATTGTCAAGGGTAATGTTGATGCAGCTACTGATGCGCTACAAGATAACTTCTTGTTCAAAGGTATTGCTACTCGTGCGTTTACTCGTGCGTTTGCCATCGATGATCACATTGAAGTCAAGAACGCAGAACTATTCAATGGTATGCTTAAGATCGCTTTGGAGCGTTTAGTTCCAGAAGAACAAAAGCCAAAGAAAGTTAAAGTAAAGACTGCAGGTAAAAAAGAATTCTTACAAGAGGACTCATATGACAAAGCTGCTGAAACACTTTAAGGATGTAACCAGTGGGCTATATGAAGGTCTTCTTATGATGAGAAAACATAAAGCCGACAGGTTCAAAAGATTATGACTAACTGGATCCCAATGACAGATGATGATTGGGATTGGGTAAACGGTAAAGCACCGAAACCAACCAAGTAATCATAACAAGCAGGGGGACTTTCGGGTTCCCCTAAATACTTGTTATGATGAAAGCAAAACTATCACCAAACCTAATCTCTTTCTTTCTGGTTCGCAGAGGGAATTGGATGCTCAAGGTATCGGTGTATAAGAATAAACAGATTCTAGTTTTTATGCAACACGTATATGACATGGATAAAATTATTATGCAATATTTTCATGATCAAAACCAAGCAGCAGATTTTATTGAATATATGATAGAGGAATAATATGATTAAAGTTTTTAAACTATTGAATGGTGAAGAGATTATTGCCAAGACTACAGATACTGGTCTTGGATATACATTATCAGATCCTGCTGCAATTGTAATTCAGCAAACAGATAAAGGTGTTGGCGTTGGACTTGCTCCATATATGCCATATGCCGAAAGCGATATTACTTTATACGCTACCGCAATAGCAACTGAAGGTATCCCATCAAAGAATATGGCGAACGAATATAACCGAATCTTCGGGTCGGGTATCGAGGTCGTTCCTGCCAGTGCTTTAAGCGGACTTCAAATCGTCTCTTAGGACGTGCCAGGACGACCGTAGGGACGTTTTTCGGCTTCAAATGAGGGTTTACCCACCCCTATCTCCCAAAACCCCTCTCGGGGTCTAAAAACTCGTCTTTTTCACCAAAATAACCCTACTTTTTGTAGGGTTTTTCAACATTTCGCTTTACTTTAATGCAGATCTAGGGTATACTATATGTATAATGATTGAAAAGGAACTGATTATGTATAAGTCTAAAACTGAGTTGCGTGCTGAAATGGAACAAGCACTGAAGAAATTCTTGAAGCAAGGTGGTTCTATTGAGGTTGTAAAACCCCGCAAAGGACCAAAGATGGTTATGCGTTCAAAGGTTACCAAACAAGCATCCACTGGAACTTCTGGTTTCGCTGTTGGTTTTCCACGTAAGTCGTTCGTTTAATTTTAGGAGATCATAAATGTCTGAATTCAAATCTTGGGAAGAAATGTCTGTGTTGGAACAAATGCAGTGCCAATACTGGGATATGTACAAGGATGCGTATGGTGTTCGTCCACGTGGTATCGATACCACCGAGTGGACCGAGGAATATTTCATGGCAGAATTTGAAACCCTTGGTAAAGTTATTGAGCAGGAAGAGATCGCTCGCAAGGAATCTGAAGCCCAAGCATCGATCCGCTTTGAGGCGCAGATCCAGTCGATGATATCCTCTGGCGCAAAGAGTCGTGAAGCAGCACTCGCTTGGATTCACGAAGCCGAAGGTAGCAATGGCGACGATGAGTACCTTTGCTTCTTGCTTGGTCTTCCTTATGGTTACTTCAGGAAAGCAGCATGAGAGTTTTTCAAGAGACAACCGACTGGAAGGAACATGGTGTTCCGAACCATATCTACTATACCAGTGATAGCAAAAGCAAAATCTACGCATTCTATAACACGGTAACAGGCGAGATTAAAAAATTCAGTAAGCCCATACGATGGGATATGCGGTATAGAACTTTTAAGGAATTGAAACACAAATGAATATTAATGCACTCTTTAATGACCTTGCTTCTAATGCATCACGCAATTATAAGTTAGAGAAACTACGTGAGTATCAAGGAAACGAAACCCTACGTGAAGTAATTCGTTTGGCTCTGTGTCCATTTACTCAGTTCTACCAGCGTAAGATTCCTACATATAAATGTGATGGTACTAATGCGAACATTGAATCAATCTTACCTGCGTTGTATGAATTATCTTCAAGACAAGTTACAGGTAATGCAGCGATTGAATATCTGCGCATGTTATTGACTTCACTTAATGAAGATGACGCAAAGGTTCTTGAGCGTATCATTGATAAGAGTTTAGATTGTGGTGTTCAAGTGTCCACTGCCAACGATGTATGGCCAGGATTGATTACCGAATATCCATGTATGTTGTGTAGTCCATTCGAACAGAAGCTGGTTGATAAAATTAAATTCCCAGCTTACGCTCAAATGAAGATGGACGGTATGCGTTTCAATGCGATCGTTCGTGATGGTAAGTGTGAGTTTCGTAGCAGAAATGGAAAAGAAATAATGTTGCTGGGTAACCTTGAGCAAGAATTTATTGCTCTTGCTGGTTCTATTGATTGTGTATTTGATGGTGAACTTCTTGTAATGCTCGAAGGTGAACATCAGTTTGCTGATCGCCAGACTGGTAATGGTATTCTCAATAAAGCCAACAAAGGAACTATCTCTGCTAAAGAAGCTGCACTGGTTCATGCCACTGTTTGGGATTTGATTCCTTACGTTCAATTCGTTGACGGATATTGTGGCACTCCATACGCAAAACGATACTCTACTTTGCAAGCAATTATAAGCAAGCAAAAATCAGATGGTAAAAAGATTTGGAATGTTACTTCAACTATCGTTCAAACACTAGAAGAAGCCCAAGAGATTTTTCAAGGATATCTTGCAGAAGGTTATGAAGGTATCATTCTCAAAGATGGTAATGGTGCTTGGGAAGACAAGCGTGCAAAGCATCAGATTAAATTCAAAGGCGAACTTGAGTGTGACTTGAAGATCGTTGCAATTGAAGAAGGTACTGGCAAATATGCAGGTATGCTTGGTGCAATTGTTTGCGAATCTTCTGATGGTAAGATCAAGGTAAACGTAGGTTCTGGATTCAATGATGCGCATCGCAAGAATCTAGGGAAAGAAATACTTGACAAAATTGTGGCAATCAAGTATAATAGTCGTATAAAGAATAAGTTGGGAGATGAAAGTTTGTTCCTTCCAATTTTTATTGAGATTCGTGATGATAAAGATGTAGCAGATAGTTCAAAGGATATAAAATGAAAGTAGCAATCAATCGTTGTTTTGGTGGGTTCGGTATTTCGAATGAAGCATTCGAGAAGTTACTTGACCGTAAAGGTATTGCATTCGATAAAGTCGAAGCTGAGGAAGGTCGTTCATTCGTAGGCGCAACTTATTATGAAGCAGGGTTTTCTGGTGATAATGAACACTACCTAAGTGATTATAGTATGACTGAGGATCGTGCAGATCCAGACTTGATCGCAGTCATTGAAGAACTTGGTGAACAAGCAAACTCTTTTGCAGCAGATATTTGTATCGTAGAAATTCCAGATGATGTTAAGTGGCACATCCATGAATACGATGGACTTGAGCATGTGGCAGAAGACCATAGGACTTGGAGTTAATTATGAAACGAGAATTAGACGAAACACTCTGTGCTAGGTATCCGCTGATCTTTAAAGATCGCAATGCGGACATGCGCACCACAGCCATGTGCTGGGGACTTGAGTGTGGTGATGGTTGGTATAATATCATCGATGTTCTTTGTGGTCTATTGACTTCTGACTATCGTCAAGCCAAGAGTCGCTATGATCATCTTGTGGAAGTTGGTGCTGGTGGTATTCTTTATGGAACAAAAACTGTAACACAAGAAGCAATTGACGAAGCCAAAGCAAAACTTGATGAAGAAACATTAAAGGTTCCAGTTGCTGTTCAAGTAAAAGAGAAGTTCGGTGGACTTCGATTCTATGTTCAGGCTGCAACCGATAAACATTATCAATATATCTCGTTTGCTGAGAGTATGAGTTATCATACATGCGAAGAATGTGGTGCTCCAGGAAAAACATACACTGATGGTTGGCACACAACTCTTTGCGACATCCATGCAGCAATGGCTGGCAAGGAAGAAGAATATGAGTATGAGGAGAATGAATAATGTTTTATGGTAAAGATACGATTGAAAAAAACTTTGATGTTCTCCTACGAAAATTAGAGCAACAAGAATTGTTTTTGTTTGAACCAATGCCAAGTTATAAAACTGGTGACAGATGGACTGACGAATTTCGTACTCGTGATGGTCATACCAAACTTGCTGATGGTTCATGGGTTACTATTCATAAAGTAACTACATATGTTGAGGCTCTACAAAAAAATACTGTAGAGTTGTATGACAACTACCAAGACGCATTGCGAAAGAATGATTTGGTTGTTAAGAAAAATCGTGAGATGGAATATGGATTACGAGTTGCTGAGAAAGCATTGAAGAATTCACTGGCATTAACTAAGGAGATTAATAATGAGTGATAAAGTATGGGTAAAGGTTGACTGCATTGCGCAGCATAAAGTAAGTTACATGGTTCAGGCTCCAAAGGATCATCCTGAATATGCTCTTGATGATGTCACTATGGAAACTGCCAAAGA
>Ga0209246_10000022_pt1 | contig 73656 bp, 53 predicted proteins | sample LauGreSpBDMM15SN_2_FD_187560 | JGI IMG/M metagenome (GOLD analysis project Ga0209246, IMG submission 187560) | Freshwater lake microbial communities from Lake Michigan, USA - Sp13.BD.MM15.SN (SPAdes) (version 2) | ecosystem: Environmental > Aquatic > Freshwater > Lake | place: Lake Michigan...
TAGGTATAAATACTACAAGTCCTACGGCTAATTTAGATGTTACAGGTACAGCAAGATTTACAACAAGTGTTACTTCTGGATTATTATCAGCAACTAATATCGTTGGTAATTCTATAAGTGCTGGTACATTGTCAGGAACTACTATTACAGGTGCAAATTTGAGTTTATCTGGTAACTTGATTGTTGGAGGAACTTTAACTACTGTAAATATTACTAGTACAAATATGTTAAATACTAATATTTCTGCTGGTACAATTAATGCTACTAGTTTATCAAGTTTACAAAATGTTACCGCGACTAACATTTCTACTGGAACTTTAAGGGCAACTGGAATATCTGTATTAGCTAATGTAACTGCTACTGGATCTGGTAGTGGTACAAATGGTGCAGTATTGATTACTGGAAGTGACAGCTATGGTCATAGTTTATATGTCCAGGCTGCAAATGGTAAAAGATTAGTATTTAGTAATAATGGATCTGTAGGAAATATTTTTTCGTATGATTACGGTAGTAATGTGCCACAAAATTTATCATTACAAGGTCCAGGTGGAAATGTAGGTGTAGGAACTGCAAGTCCAGCTTACACATTAGATGTAGCTGGTACAGGAAGATTCGCAGGTAAATTAACTATTACTGGTAATAATGGCGAAACTGGTTTTGATACAGCAACAAATGACCAATATGCTGATATGAGAGTCATTAGAAATAGTACTTCTAGTCTTGATAAAGATATGTATATTCAAAACGGAGCAGGCGCGACAAGTACATTGCATATGTATTCAGATAATGTCGAAACAATGACGCTAAAAGCTGGTAAAGTAGGTATAAATAACACAAGTCCTAACGCACCATTACAATTAAGTAATGCGATTACAAATAGAAAAATTGTATTACATGACGTTAATAATAATGATCATGAATATTATGGTTTTGGTGTTAATGGATCTTCATTTAGGTATCAAGTGGATGTTGTAGGGTCAAGTCATGATTTTTATGCAGGTACATCAACTACTACTTCTCGACACTTGATGAGAATTAGAGGTGATGGATATATAGGTATTGGTACGACTAGTCCTATCGCATCACTAGATGTTAGAGGTGATATTGCAATTAGTGGTAAACTTACAATGTCTCCATCTGATAATTTTAGTTATTCTGGAAATAATGTAGGGCATTATTCCTTATCTTGGTTGATGGATCCAGCTGAAATTGGTGGTCCTATGGCCTATCTTTCAGGATATGCAGGTATAAGACTTTTTACAACTGGCACCCCACGATTAAATATTCTTAGTAATGGTAATGTAGGTATAAATAATGTAAGTCCAGCTTACACTTTAGATGTTGCTGGTACAGGAAGATTCACAAGTAATCTAGCTGTTATTGGTAATGTAGGTATTGGAACAGCTAGTCCATCTGGTATGTTGCATTTAAACAATGCTGCATTATTTACAAGTGCAGGAAATTTAACGTGTACAGGAGACGTTGTGTCATTTGGAAGTTTATCAGATCGACGTTTGAAAAAGAACATTGAAACAATTGAAACAGCAAAAGCACTTGATATAGTATCTAAATTAAGAGCTGTATCATTTGATTGGAAAGATGATATCTTTAATGAAGAAAAGAGAAATACTAGCGATTTAGGTTTTATAGCCCAAGAAGTTGAAGAATTAATTCCAGAAGCTGTATCAGAATATACACAAATTGAATCCGGAGAAGTTTATAAAAACATTAAACACGAACGTTTAGTTCCATATTTATTAAGTGCTATTCAATATCTATTAAGCAAACAAGCTTAAGCTTAACCAAAAAAGTAAAAAAGTTTAAAAGCTTAACCAAAAAAGTAAAAAAGTTTAAAAGCAAATTTAAAAGCAAATTTAAAAGCACCTTAATTATACATATTTTAATATATAATTAAACAATAACGCTCTCGTACCTTGCCTTTTACGAAGACTTTGGTAAAGGTACGTAGCTTTAAATGTTGATTTATATTCTTTCTAATTTTGATTAAACTTTTTTAAATTTAGATTTAAGTAAAGTTTTTTTCAATGGTAATATTATAATAAATATGTCTACAAACAATGTCAATATTGTTAATACGAATAATTGGTATCAAAAAATGACACTTTTGGCTGCTCAAAATGCTAGTAATATGGTTTTAAGTGGGACAAATCCAAGTACACAATTAGCATTGATAACAGCATCAAATGACGGTGCGCATTACTGTTATTCAAATTATCCTTTATCAAAAACAAATGGGTTTACAATGTCATTTCAATTTTATATAAGTGTAACTAATATCGCTTCTATTTGTGTATATTTTGGGGTAACTGATCCTACAGTATCTTTTGATCCAAATAGTGGTGTAGTTGGTCAATCTGGCGCAGTTGAATTAAGAATTGCTCCAGCTAGTCCAATTTTTCAATTATATACTAATTATGGAACTAATAGTGTAGTTGCTACAAGTAGTACTTCTGTAGCAACTGGTTCTTGGCAAACAGTTACTATAACATTTACTCCTAGTGCAACAGCTACATGGGTAGTTAATTATAATGGAACAAATGTGATAAGTTACAATGACACCTTGTTTACATCATTTACAAGCAATCAAAATACACTTTGGGGTATATACGGTGGTACTAGCAATGCAGTTACTGGATTAGTTCGAGCAGTTGATCTTAGTGTAAAACAAAGTATACCTATGAGTATACTAAAGAATACTTATAGTTTTTATCCAGAAGAATGTTTTATCAATAAATTAAGTACGCATTCGCAAAATAATGCCGCTGCTGCGTTTGGATTACGATTACTACGATCAGATTATCTCGGTGCTGTAATTAATATACGACGTGGTTCAGATAATGCAACTCTAGATTTTTATGCTGACTCTAAAGGTAATTTAGGATCAAATCTTTTCGGAAATGGTCAGACGTTACTTGCTTGGTTAGGAGGATCTATAGGATATATCACTAGAATGTATGATCAAACTGGTAATGGTCGTGATGTTATTCAATCTACAACTTCTGCACAACCTAAAATTGGAACACCGATACTTGACAGTATGTCAACTGCTGGAAAATCTGCAGCACGAGGCGCATATGCATTATATGATACAAATTCAACTTATACTGGAGCAACTATTAAATTAAGACGTAGCGCAGACAATGCTACAAGTGATTTTTACTCTGATGTATATGGAAATTTAAATAATTCATTGTCAGCTGACAATGCAGTTAATACATTGACAGCTAGAACAAGTAACTTGGCGTCTCAAGGTATAGCTTGGAGTCCAGAGCTTAATCTTTTTGCCGCAACAAATTATAATGGTGCAAATTTTACAACAAATGCCATACAAACCAGTCCAGATGGTATTACTTGGACTACAAGAACAACTCCAGGTATATCATTCTTATCTTATATAATATGGGCACCAGAACGTTCATTGTTTGTAGCAACAGCGTACCAATTTGGTACAAGTGGTGTATTAACAAGTCCTGATGGAATAAATTGGACTCAAAGAACTACACCAAATATAGCTGATGGAATAAGTGCGGGTTTACATGATCTTGCTTGGAGTAAAGAACTTTCACTTTTTGTTTGTGTTAATCAACGTAATACAGCAAATACAGCTTGGGTAATAACAAGTCCTGATGGTATTACATGGACACAAAGAACTACACCAAGTGGTAGTTTGTGGTCTGGTGTTTGTTGGTCACCTCAATTATACCTTTTTGTAGCTGTAAATAGAAATACAACAACTACTTCAGCTGTTGCTACAAGTCCAGATGGTATTACGTGGACAATTCGAACAACACCTTCTATATCTAGTATATCTAGAATAAGATGGAGCCCTGAATTAAATCTTTTAGTTGCAGTTGGTACCAATTCATGTATAACAAGTCCAGATGGAATTAATTGGACAAGTCGTTCAGTACCAGCCGGAAACTGGGAAGGTCTTGTATGGTGTTCTGAATTATCTATTTTTACTGCTACTAAAACAGATCTTAGTACAAATTGTATAATGACAAGTTCCGATGGTATTACTTGGACATCTCGTACAACTCCTAGTACACAATGTTGGGATATTGCTTGGAGTCCAAGTTTAAGTACTTTTGTTGCTGTAAATCCTTTAAGTACAACGTTAATTACAAGTGCTCAAGGTTTAATTGCAAATTCAACTTTTAGTTCTTGGATTGGATCTAGTACAGCTTACGTAGATACTTGGTATGATCAAAGTGGTAATAATTTTCACGCAACGCAATCGACAACAAGTTTTCAACCTATTTACAATGGTACATTAAAGTTAATTGATTCGCAAAATTCGAGTACACAGTTTTTGAATATTCCATCAGGGACAGTTCCTGTAGGTACAGTTAACGCACCTTACAGTTTTGTTGTTAAACATGGTTCATATAATAATGCAGATGGTTCATTTATAGGTTCTGGTATTTGGAGCAATAATCAAAGTAATGTTATTAGACTTCACTCTGGACAACCGAATGGATATGCTAATTATTGGTTTAATAATGATTTGACATTTGGAACAAATACTTCAGTTACTGGAAATACTGTAACTGTTACTTATAATGGTGCTCTTCAAAATGCATATATTAATAATACCTTGTCAGTTACAAATAGTAATCGTACAGGTGGTACTACAGCAGCAGCGCAACAGTATCTTTTTAGAGCTCCAGGCGGCGAATATCTTAATGGACAAATGTACAGTGTATTTATTTTTGGTAGTGCATTAAGTGACGCCGACAGAATGGCTTGTACATCAAACCCAACTGATTTAAATATAAAATATGATGGAAGTCAATGTTTAAATGGTGGAACAACGAATTGGCCATTGACAAATGGATTAAAGAATTATACTTATATTTTTAATGGTAGAATTGATGGAAATAATATTCCTCAAAGTATTATTCAAATGGGTCCATGGAATTCAAACAATACAGGATCTGCTCTTTATACATATCTTAATTCTTATGGTTTTGCTGGGTATGGTAATGATGCACTTAATATAGTAGCGTATACTCAATTTGTAAATAGAAAATGTGTTATGATGTGTAATCATAATTTAAATACAGGTAATATTGTTATTAATGATAATGGAACAATTTATACAGGAACAACAAGTAGTCCAAGTGCTTTAAATTTAACAAATGCATATTTTACAATTGGTGGGGTTATTCACAGCCCAAGCGCTGGTGCAGCATTCGTAGGAAATATCAACGAAATTATTATTTTTAAGAATACACTTACACCAAAAGAATCGCAAATTTATTTTACACCAAACGCAATTACGCGCAAGGCTTATAAAAGTCAACCAAGGTTACAAATAAAAGACGTCCCAAAGGACATTGGAGCCATATCAGCTGGTGCAGTTGTAGCACTTGATACTCAAATGCTAAGTTTGTCACCAGGTTCCCTTGTTACAAGTTGGAATGGATTTACAGGGTACAATGGTCCAGTTCTTAATGCTGCAACGTATAATTCTACAGGATTAGTATATGATATTCCACCATATGTTTCATTTGTTAATAATGGTATATCTGCAGGTTTAAGTACTGGTAAATATCTAGATGCTGGTAGTAAAACATTTAATGTTAATACAAACGGTGGGTTTACAGCAATTTGGTATGGTGCATTTACTGGATCTGTAAATGATAACGAACGTATATTTGATTTTGGTAATGGTCAAGCTAGTGATAATATACTAGCACTTAGAGCAGGATCAGGTACAAGTATTTACTTTTTTATGTTTAATGGAAGTGCGGACTATTCTATAGTTACAGGTTCAGGTGTTATAACCCAAAATGAATGGGCAGTATGGACATTTAGATATACTGCATCGAGTAGACAAATGGAAATTTTGAAAAATGGTGCTTTGCAAGCTATAGGAACAGCAGGTGCAGCTATTACAGATAAAACATTAACAAAAACTTGGATTGGAAGAAGTAATTGGACAGCATCTGCAGTAGATTATTACTCGAATATAAATACAGCTGGTTTTTATGTTTACGACAATTACCGTACAGACACTCAAATTGCATCAATTTCAAATCATTTGATGTACTCTACAACAGCTACTGTTCCAAGTGCTTTACCAGATTCAAATAACAAAATTGTTCGTTACGGTTCCGTATTATCACAAGGATTTCGAAATGGTCAAGCAATGTATTTTAACGGGCATGTAGATAGTTATCTAGATATTCAAGATATTCCCAATTGGCCATTAACATTTTGTTTTTGGTTTCGTAATACGTCAACTGCAGGTACTTCTCCAGCTACACTTTGTAGTCAAGATGGTGCTGGTAATGGTTCTGCTGGCTGGGGTATACAAGTGGATATATTCGAAAATGGTACTTCATTAGGTCCACATTATTCTACAAATGGGTCTACTTATACACCTATGACTCCATCGACGGTTTCTATAAATACTTGGTATCATGTTGCTTTTGTTGTTACACCAACAACTGTTGCTTATTATCTTAATGGAACACTTATTCAATCAGTTGCAGCTGTAGTATATAATACAAATAGACTTGTTATAGGAAAAAGTGGTGATAATGTAAGACCATTAAATGGATATATCCAGGATATCCGTGTATTTGACTACGCATTACGAGCTGATGAAATAACTGCGATGACTAATAGTGGAGGAGAAGAACGTACATTAACTAATTACAATACTCCTTCAAATTATCTTGTAAATATGTCAAATTGGTATTCTATTATGAATCTTTATAAAACTGGAAGTTATACAATTTATACGGCTGGTTCTGGTACAAATGTATTTTATCAATTAACATCTACTGTAGCTGATTCAAGTAATACAGTATTTAATTCTACAAGAATCCAAAATTACAATAGTTTCACTTGTTCATTTGAGATTCAAACTGATACGGCAAACGGTGACGGTTTTTATTTTTATTGTGGAGCTACTAGTTCTACTACTGTACCTACTGGTACAGCTGGCACCGCAGCAAATTCAAGTTATTACTTTTATTTTAAAACATCAGGAACAAAGGGAATTTATTTATTTAATGACCAAGGACAGCAATTAAGTTATTCACCAGTTTCTGCAACTATTTTAACTAGTGGAACTTATGTACCAATTACAATAGTTTATAATAGATCTACTAGGAATACTTGGACATTTAATGTAGCAAGTAGAGACGTTCTCGTTTATGACGATCCAAATAATACAAACTGGGTATCAAATATTGCAGGTGACATATGGGGTATTGGTGCAAGAACAACTTCTAATACAATGTATTGTTATATTCGTCGTTTAGAATTAGCTTATACACCTTTTGTTAATACAGTAAGTACTTCAGTTAACGCTCAAAATAATACGAAATTTCCACCTGGAGCAATGACTGCACCTTCTACTACATTTACAGGATCTTCCATTTTAGATGGTGTATATACTGCGACTCAAAGTTCTCCTGGGGAGGGGGGAGGTGTTGTAGCATATTATGCGTTTGATAATAATCCTAATAGCCACGCAGGTGAAATAACTGCATATAATTATAATACAGGTATTTATACTGGATCGAAAAGTACTATAGTGAAAAATTTAGTAACAAATGTTAATACAAGTTACAGTGGAGAATGGTTGCAAATTGGATTACCAAATGCTTTATCTTTAAATTCATTCGGATTAATGGGTAGACAAGACGCCAATTTAGTTTTAGAAAGAACACCTACTACATTTTATATAGCTGGAAGTAATGACGGTAGTACTTGGGATCTTTTACATACTACATCAGGGGCACAATTTACATTAGCTATGCAATATTTTACATGTAATGCTGGTAATACTAATAAATATAGTTATTTTAGATTAATAGCTAATAAAATAGGTAATTCAGGAGCAACTATTAGAAGAGAAAATGTAGCTATAGCCACTTGGGACCTTTATACGCAAATGAATACTGTAAATGCAAATGTTGTAGCAGTTCCTCCTTACTCTATGACAGCAGATACAACAACATTTGCTGGTAATTCCGTTTACGATGGTGCATATACTGTTACATCTAGCAATACACATTCTCATCCTGATATGGGTCCTAGATATACGATATTTAATAACGCTGGAGGTTATGGAAATATATGGAGTCCTGGTCAATATCACAATGGTTCGGGTGTTTATGTAGGATCTACGAGTACTACTGTAGCTGGAGTTGCACAAACTGGAGAATGGATACAATTAGAGTTACCTAATCCAATTGTACTTTATTCATTTTCTTTAAACTTTTGGTGGGTAAGTCAGAGTTATTGGTTAAAAAGTTTCATAATTGCTGCAAGTAATGACAACAGTACATGGACAAATATTTACGATAACACGAATGCAAGTTTTGTATATGGTACAGCTCAAACATTTGTGGTAACAGGATCTAGCAATGCTTACAAGTACTTTAGATTAATTGGAAGAAGTACATCTGGTATATATCAGTGTGAATGGTGGATATTAGATCAATGGAAATTGTATACAAATGCAAGTAACTTTAATTTAATGAAATTTCCTCCAGCTCCATTAACAGCAGACTCTCCAGTTACCTTTACAACATTAAATACAAACAATTGGTATAATATTGGTTTCATAAATAATTCTGGAGGTAGCTTTGTACCAATTATTAGTGGATCAGATCCATTAACACAATTACAATTAACAGATGGTAGAGCAGGTGTTGGTACAGGTTTTGCTTTTGCTAATCAACCTGTAATGAATTATGATTCATTTACATTAACATTTCAACTGTTTTGTAGTGGTAATGGTGACCATTTAATTCTTTATTTTGGAAGTGGTGGTTATCAGCAAGGATTTCTTTTTCAAGTTTATTCTTATGGAGGTATATCATTTAATGGTATACAGTCTCCAACGAATTGGTTTAATAATACTTGGAATAATATTAGAATAGAATACCTTAGAGGTCCTACAAATACTTGGACATTATTCTTTAATGAAACACAAATTATACAATACTCTGACCCAACTTGGTATAAAACACCTGGTAGTCAATGGGGATTTAGTACATTTAATGGCGCTGCTACTTTTGTTAGTTACATTAGACAATTGGAAATGACAATAGCTCCTGCAAGTATACCAGGAAATAGTATAGTTAGTGGGTCTTACATTGCATCTGCGAGTTCAAATTTTCCTGATTATATGTCACCATCATATGCCTTTAATGATAGTTTAAAGAATACAAGTATTGGTAGAATGTGGCACTCTGGTATAAATTATAGTTCTGGACCTTATACTGGAGCTGTTACTACAACTGTTTCTGGTACGAGTTACGCAGGTGACTATTTACAATTACAAACACCTAATCCTTTAGTATTACGTTCGTTTAGTATATACCCTAGACAAGATGGTGGTTTTTGGAGTACAAGATCTCCAAAGAACTTTGTTATGGCTGGAAGTAATGATAACAGTACATGGTATCTTTTACATACAGCGACAGGTGTATCTGATTGGACAGCTTCTGAAAAGTATTTTGTATGTAATGGAACCAGTGTTGCATCTAAATATAGTTATTTTAGATTAGTCGTAACGTCTCTTTTAAGTGGAGGTGATTCTCTTCAAATACAAAATTTAAATTTATATACTCCAATGACATTGAATAATTCTATCACTCCAGCAACACCAAAGGGCCTTTTAGATGGATTAACATGGAAATATTATGATGGATATTCTGATTATTTAGTATCTTATTATACAACAAATACATATAGAAATATTGGACGAACTACAGATACAACAAATTTGACTAAAATTACAAATGGGCAAGTAGAAGAAAATAGTGCTACGTATTTATTTTCAATTGAAATGTTTGGATACTTTAGAGCAACAGTTTCTGGAACATATACATTTAGTTTATCTAGTGATGATGGAAGTTTTCTATGGGTAGGGCAAAATGCACTGGTAGGATATACTACAAGTAATTTCAACATCGGAACACCTGCAGCTAATACACCTGCAACTTATTCAGTAACATTACTCGCTGGTACTTATTATCCAATAAGAATACATTATACTAAAAATTATTTAAGAAATGCGAATTTGACATTTAGTTTTACACCACCAGGTGGAACGCAAACTTCAAATGGTCAAGGATTCTTCTTTTCTGGTACAGGTATGGACGCAGCATTTCCACAGGAAAGTGCCAAGATTATTAAAGATCTTACTAATACAAATAAGGATGGTGTTTACTACATTCTAGTAAATGGTATATCTACACCAATTCATTGTTTGATGAATGACTGTTATGATGGTGGTGGTTGGATGTTGTTGATGAAAGGGACAAGAGGATCGACGTTTCAATATTCTTCAAATTACTGGTCAACAAAAAATACATTGAATGCTGGTGATCTTACACGTAACGACGCAGATGCAAAATATAATACATACAATTATAGTACTGTAAAGGACATTTTAGCAATATTTCCAGATATACCATCGACTAGTTATACAAATGTGTATGGTCAAAATGGTGGAAGTATATTTGTAGATGATGGTTGGACTTGGATGGTAAATAATTGGAACGAAACTTCAAGAACCACACCATTAACAGGATTTAACACAACTAGAATACCTCATCAAAATACTACAAATTGGATGCAAACATATGGTATAAATAATCCATTTAGATATAATGGATTTGGTGGTTGGTGTTCAAGACAAACTGGAGCTTACCAGCATGTATTTTACTCAACTAGTAATAATGCTAACGTAAGATGGGGATTTGTATTTAATAATGAAACAAATGATCTTGCTACTTGCGATGTATTTTGTGGTATAGGAATGGGGGGTCTTGCAAACCAAAGTGCTGGTGATTATAATGCTTATCCCCCCGGTTGGGCACCAGCAGGTATAAATAGAACAGCACGATTTGAAATGTATGGTCGATAAACTAAACTTTTTTAAAAAAAGTAACATTTTACCGAGCTGAAGCTCGTATTCAGTGAGGTATCAAAAAATTTAAAAGTTAAAAAAAAAAGTTTTATAAAAAATGTAAAAAAAATTATTTTTTTACATATTATACATTTTATCTAATTTACCATAAGGATGGTCGTAAATATTTTGGTAAACGTTTCGTCAATTTCTCTTTTATTTTCACAATAAGTTTTTGCAAGCTTTGTCGGATTGTAATTTTTTCTGTTTCTTTTGTTAAAGTACTAAATGAACCAGATGAACCAGATGAACGATGTGAACGATGTGAACCAGATGAACGATGTGAACGATGTGAACCAGGTGAACCAGGTGAACCAGGATCTTGATAATTTATAATTAATAATTTTCTGATATCTTCTAAAGATTTTTGTTCTAAATAATATTGATATCTTTCCAAAGTTGGAATAATTTGATTAATTTGTTTTGTCATACTGCCATCTTTATTTTCACTTTCGAGTCTTATAACTTCACTTGACCATTTGTCACAAGTTTCTTGTAACATAGTATACCATTGTTCAATATTTTCAGCCATTATTAATTAAAAAAAAATTATAAATTTTCATTTTTTATTTTTTATTTTTTATTTTTAGAAATAAAAAATGAATTAATTTTTTTGGTTGCTTTTTTATTAAAAAAGTAAATGTTGACAGCAATTATTGGATACAGTGCAGCTTTAGTTACTACATTTTGTTTAGTTCCACAATTATATAAAATTATTTTAGATAAAAATATAGAAGGTGTATCCGTATTAACATATGGGATTTTATTATCTGGGCAAATTTTATGGACTGTTTATGGATTGTTAGTAGATGATAAAATAGTTATATCTGCAAATTTAGTTAGTGGATTTTTGTCATCTTTAATTATAGTATTTTTTAATATATATAAAAGAAAAGAAGAACAAACAACAAATTTATTAAGATCTAATTTACCATTAAATACTTTACCGTCACAACCAATAATAATACCAAGGCCTACTGTAACGTTTACTAATTAAAATAAGCTTTTTAAAAAAAAGCTTTACCAAAAAATATAGAATTTAAAAAAAAGCTTTACCAAAAAATATAGAATTTAAAAAATAAGCTTTTTAAAAAAAAGCTTTACCAAAAAATATAGAATTTAAAAAATAAGCTTTTTAAAAAATAAGCTTTTTAAAAAAATTATTAAAATAAAAAAAAAAAGTTTTATAAAAAAATTATTAAAAGCTTTTTTATTTTTGGTAAAGCTTTTTTATAAAAAGCTTATTAAATTTCTTTTTTGAATTAATTCTGATCGAATTCTTTGTAAATTTTGATGAACGATTGGAATATCGCTAGTAAAATTATGTGTTTCTATACCTTTATAATACATGTTATAGCATTCTATACCATCTAAAAAAGTATTTACAAATTCTTTATTATGTAATTTTGATTTGGTAGTTGATCCAAGATACCAAGTTTTTGTATTTAAGAAATTGTTTTTATTATTCCAATCATAAATAGTAAAAATAACATTTGGTAAATCTCTTCGTATAAATCTCCATTCGTATTTAGATTTACCATGTCTTAAAATAGGTAATTCTCCTAATAAAGACCATAATTGATAAAAATGCATATCTATTTTTTTAATACATTTCATTTCATTTTTTATATAAGAAACGTGATTGTCAATGATAAATTGATTAAATTGATTGTTTGTATGTAAATCTGTATTTTTTAATATATTTACTAATTCATTAATCTCATCATTTTTATTAATCAATGTCATAATCAATATTAATAAAAATATATTTTTTTTCAATTTTTAGATTTAATAGAAAGAAGTGATGATGATTTAAAAGCAAAAAAGTCTTTTATACCAAACTTTTCATTTATTCCTTCTAATCTACTATTATCCTTATCAACTATAAAATTGTATGACTTGTCACTATTAACTTTTAAAAAATTTTGTACAATATCATCAATTGAATTATTACTTAAATTGACTAATGTATTATATTCTTCTAATTTTATTCCATTTGTATCTTCTTTCATTATAATATTGTATTTTTTATTATTTCCAATTTTGTATTTTTTATTATTTTCTACTATAACTAATATTGATACTTCTTCTTTACTATTATTTAAAAAACAGTAATTTTGTAAAATATTATATAAATTATCTTTATCTTGTTGATTTGTAATATTTTGTTTTTTATTAACCATAACAGTTTTACCAAATATTAATTTAATATAATCATTAGTTTGTTTATCATCAGTTTGTTTATCATCAGTTTGTTTTTTAGCATTTTTTTTTTTAGTTTTTTGTTTAGTAGTTTGTTTATCATCAGTTTGTTTATCATCAGTTTGTTTATCGTCAGTTTGTTTATCATCAGTTTGTTTATCATCAGGTTTTTCAAGTAAAATAGAAAAAATATATGAAAAATTTTTATAATATTTTATAATTTCCGTTGTAGAAAATGTTTTTATAATATCATCCAGTTTATCAATTTTACCAAATTTGCATTTTTTCTCATCTTCTAAATCCCAACCTTTAAAAATACGTGGATTATCATTCTTGTCCGTTAAAATAATGTCTTTTTTTTCTAAATTTGATTCTTTAAAATAACGTAAATGAATAGGATCTATATCTCGAGCAAAGTTGATATTGCGAGAAACAGTACCGTATTTAAATTGTCTATATGCTTGGTTAATATCGTCAAAATCTACAAAATGCGAATTTTTTAATAAATTTTTAGAATCTTTACTAGAAAAGGTCATGTTTTTCATAGCATTTAAAACCTCATTTTTATCACGTACTACTACTATTGTTATTATATTTTTAAAAACGTCTTTATATTTATCTTTATAAACATTTTTGATTTTTTCCAAATCAAATTTCTTACCCTTTCCACTATAATCTTTATAATTTTTAGATGAACATATGTAAATAGTTGAAGTATCTTTATTTACAAATGTTAAATCAGATATATCACCACTGTCTTTTAAGTTACTTTCACCAGATATACTGTGATTATCATTTATTGTAACTTCTCCAGTACCAAAATTATTTGTTGATATATAAGAATTTTTAAAAATATCATTACCAGAATCATCGTAAATTTTTATTAATTTTTTTGAACAAAATAATCTAAATATAGATTCAAGTGGTTCAAATTTTTGTTGAAATTCTAATGAATATTCTTTCATAAAATCATGAATCTTGTCATAATAATTTTCCCTTAAAAATGTTTCAAGACCTGAGAATGTAGTAATTTCTTTAAATATTTTTTTATTAGATGATCTTTGAGTATATTTTATATACCTCAACAATTTTTCCAAACATAGAATTTCGTCACTTATTTTAATATTCTTAAATAAAGAATTACATTTAGTATCGCTTATACTTACACTTACACTTCCACTTCCACCGTATTTACTTTCCATTTTATTTTTACTTTTTTCACATTTTTTTATTTCTGTATTATTATATTTTTTTGAACCAAGTTTATTATGAATATATAATACTTTATTTTTTTCATATATTATATATTCTCTTTTTTTATCATTTATAATCCAATATGGTATATCTTTATATTTATATGATTTAATATCATCAAAATACTTTAACAAATCATCTTTATTAATATCTAATTTTTGATCAATATTTATATCAAATTCGTTAATTTTCATTTAAATTAACAAATAAAAAAAATTATTAATAATTATATCAATTTATTTATAAAAATCTTTTTTAAAATATGAAAATAATCTCCAATCTATTCCAAAATTACCCCACATACATGTTTTTAATATTTCTTGAAATTCACTACTTAATAAATAATTTTTTAATTCCTTTCCTTCTTCTTTACTTGAAATTTCTATCGCCATCGCGTGTTGAGTCATACCGTATTCACCTCTGGTCATACCGTTTTCATCTTTAATAAAATCAATAATAACATCATTTAAACCAGATTCACCAAAAATAACTTTTGGAATGTTAAAATGTCCATTGTCATTTCTTGAACTATACTTATATCTAATACCTGAAATATTAGTAGAATGTATTAATGGATATTTAAACACGTCTGTTTTTGCACTACTAACCCAACTTTTACGAGTTTCGTAATTTGAACTACTATAAATAATAGGACATCTTTCATCACCTTCCTTAGCTAATAATGGTAATAATGATTCAAATTTATAATTTGGTAAAAAATCTAACGTATTTAAATTTATATTACTCGTAATTCCCAATTCATCTTTAATTTCAGTTGTATAATCATTATTTTCAGTTTTTTCTATTACATACCAGTCGTATCTTGTACCTGCTTTAAATGTATTTGATCCATCTTTAGAATTGTGTATTTCTAGATATAACATTGTGTTGTCTTTAGTCATTAATCTATATAAACCTTTGTTTTTTGATCTTTCAGAATCAGGTTTTCTCCATGCATTAGGATGGACATGAACCAAGTATCCTTTTTGATTTAACCATGTGTCTAAAGAAAGTTTTACGAATTTATTCCATAGTGAATCACCACCACCTCTTTTACCTGTAGCTTCCTGACTATTGTTAAAAGGTGGATTTCCAACAATTATATTAAATTGCTCTATACCAAATTCCTTAAACGTATTCATTTTTAATGTATCTCCTTCGTATATATTTAGTTCATTACCAAATAATTTTTTACATTCTTTTATATTTACATTATTTATTTCACTCATATATAACATATTTTTAATTATATGAGCTTTTCTTTCAATGTCATTTGGAAAACTAGTCTTTAAGTTTTCCATTAAGCGATAATATACAAATATCATAAAATTTCCAACACCAACAGCTGGATCAAACCATTTTAAATCTGGATTACTCCAAACTTTTTTAGGTAATTTGTCCAACATTTCTTCAATTAAAAATTCTGGAGTGAAAACTTCTCCATTGTTTTTTTTATTTTCAATATTTGGAGTTAATTTAAGTTTTAAGAATTCTCTAACTAATTCAAGATCATCAACGTTATATTTATCTATTCCTATATTTGTATCAATAGCATTAACGTTATATTTAGTATCCATTCCTATATTTATAACAATATTTTTTAACTTAATTTGTAACTTATTTTTATATTTTGGTTTAAAGGTATTTATAATAACTTCTGAATGTTTAAATATTTCTTTACATAATTCTACATTTACTGGACTAATTTCGCTCATAAATAACATTTTGCTAAGTATATGATCTTTGCGTTTGAATTCATTTGGTATTTTTATTTTAAGGCTATCCATCAATCTATTAAATATAACAATAATAAATATACCACGACCAACTGCTGGGTCAAACCATTTTAAATCTGGATCATCCCATACATAATTTGGTATTTTGTCCAACATTTCATTTACTAGTTGTATAGGTGTAGATATATCTGCCAAAGTTGTTCTATTTGTTTCAATGATAGAAACATAATCATTGATCGCTTCGTATATTTTTAATGGTTTTAATTTATTTTTGAAAAATTCTTTTAAATCAGCTATTGTATCGATTAATCCACTACCAATGACCGGAGTTTCAATTAATTTTACATAGTCCATTAATAATTTTTGTATGTCATTGTTATTAGTTTCTTCAAACCATCCTCTATTTATTTGATCTATAATATCATTATAAATTTTAACATTAGATTTTTCAAGTTCATTTAACATTTCAGATAATTTTAATTTTTTATCACCTTTATAAAATAATACAATTAATGGCAATATATAATCAACTATTTCTCTTAATCTCTGTAATTTTTCTTGATTAGTTATTTCATTTTTTGTTATATCTTTTACTTCTTGTGCTTCGGCTACATTATTTATCTGTAATCTTTTTATGCCTTTATTACTATATTCTTTTCCGTTTTTAATAGCCTTTTCTTGGGTGATATTTATGTTTTCTACTAAAGACAACATTTTTTCATCATCTTCATTAATATTTATGTGTTGTAGAATACTTTTTATTTGTTGATTTTTCAAGTATTCTTCGTATATCATCTTTATTAATGCTTGGTCACTTATTTCTTTTGTACCAAATACTGTTTCTATCCAATCTTCATTTCCAAATTCAAGTAAATTAGTTTCTATTATATATTTAACTGAATCTTTTACTGTTTCGTCTAAAGAAGATATTTTAACAGAATCAGCTATTTTACCAAGAGTTTCGAAAACTCTATGATAATTTGTATCTATGACAAAACCATATTTCTTATTAACTCCATCGGAACCACATCTAAACATTCTTTGTTGAGTCATATCTTTATTATTTGTACCTGAATCTGCCAATATAACTATATCACATGATTTTATAGTAACACCAATACTAGCTTGCATACCTAATAAAGCTATAACTCCCTTTTTTTTTGGTAGTATGTTATTTGTATTGTTTTTAATTATGTTTTCTAGAGATTTATTTATTATTTCCTTTGCATTATTTGTCTCGTAATCTTGATTATTTTCTTTATCGTTTTTATTATTTATAATCACGACTTCGAATTCGTCATTTACTTGATTTATTATATCTTTTAACGGTTGACTACGATCATTTACATTATCACTTGGTAAAAACATCATAATAGTAAGAGGATTTTCGTAAGTAAATCGTCTAGATTCGTTAACTATACAATAGTCATCTATTTGTTTAAACATTGAATTATCTTTTGCAAATAACATTATGGTAAATTTTTCTACAGGAACAGTATATTCAAATTTGTTATTCTTTGTTTTCAACAATGCGTTCATGGAAAATCCAGCAGGTATATTATTTGTATCAATTATGTCTTTATTACTTTCTACAAAAGTTTTTAAATCTGGTAGTAAATCCATCATAAATAATTTAATATCTGGTGCGTTTTTATATTGTTCAACAATCTTTTCAATTGTATATTCATTAAAAATTTTTTCAAATTCTTCACCGTGTTTTTCAAATAATCTAAGTTTCTTTGTCTCTGTATCAAATTCTAATGTTTTACACATGTATTCGTCATCTAGATCCCATAAAATATAGTTGTCAATAATTATGTTATAAGATTTTATAGGTTTATCATATGTAGCCGTAACCATAATATTATGACATGTATTAAATTTATATTCTGAATATATATCTTTAGCATTACCAGTAGTACCACCATGATGAACTTCATCAAAAAAAACTATTTTTAATGTAAATTGTTCATATAAATTTTTGAAAAAATCTACTTTTGATTTGTTTAATTTAGATTCTTCACTGTCTGTTGTATTAGTTTTTTTATCTTGGTATCCCAAGTATTGTTTACTAACTAAAATTATCAAATTTTTTTTATATTCTTTTTTGTTATCAAATTTTATTAATTCTTTACCAGTTAAATCAAGTAACTCGCACGACTCGAAATCTTTATATAACAATGCTTCTTTGTATTGTGTTTTAGTTTCGCCTGGAACAGGAGTTATTATTATATAGATATTATTAGATTCTGTAGATATTGTTAAATCTCTAGATATTATACCTGCCATAATGAAAGTTTTGCCAGACCTAGGTTTTTGTCCAAGTAAAATACGTTGAGATGTATTATTTTTCATTATCTCAGTTGCTTTTTCAATAGAAAATCTTTGATTCATATATAAACTTAAATATGGTAATTCTAATTTTGGATAAATGTTAAATTCTATTTTATTATGATTTTTCAAGCTTTTAAATTTTATATACGCTTCATTTAAATCATTCCAATCTATCTTGTAAGAATTTTTTAAAAAATCACGCATAGTACTACTACTATCTTTCATTCTATTAATCACTCTTTCTAATTCTAATTTATCTGGAATAACAACAATAGTTTTTAATTTGTATTTATTATTGTATTTATTTAAATAAACGTTATTAATTTGGTCAAGATCAAATTTACTATGAGGTTTACTAAAATTTTTAGATGAACATGCTATAATTGTTTTATTGTCTTTTGAAATAAACGTAAGATCGGATATATCACCTTTATCTTTTAAATTACTTTCTAAAAATTTCTTAAATGTGTCATCATTATTAATAATATGATCGATATTTGTTCCAGATGAATAATTTCCTGTAGATATATTAAAATCTAAAGATAAATTTGTTAAATTACTTTCATTTACATTTTCATTTTCATTTGCATTTACATTTTCATTTTCGTATTCTATTTTTATATTATCAAATAGTTTTAATGCTGCGAAAAGTCTAAATAAAGATTCTTGTGGTTCAAAAAGGTGATGGTAATTTATATTATATTTTTCAATAAATTCTGATATATTATCGTAATCATTTTTTTTTAAATGATCAAGTAAATGATTAAATGTACGATCTTTTATTACTAATTCCGGGTCAGTAGATTTAATACGATTTTCTTTAGCTTTTTTAATAGTATCTTCAAAATCAATTATCAATTCTGGTATTTTAAAGGATTTTGAATTAGTTAAACATTCTTGGACATCTAATAAAGTTTTTCTACAAAAATCCATTATTACAATGTAATAAATAAAAAAAATAATATAAAAACAGAATAATTGTTAAAAATGTGATAAACTACAGAATAATTGTGTTGTTTGTGTTGTTTTTGTATTTGATATAAATAAATGTAAAACCAGAAAAAAGAATCCATAGTCCAGAAGATATAATAAAATAATAGAAATTATCAAAACCTTGTGAATGTATAGATCCATATATATTTTTAATTAATCCAGATATTAAAATAACATTCCAAATAATAATAGCAAGAATATCTATTGAAATATCTTGATTTAATATTTTTCTAGAAGATGTACCCCAAGAATTATCATATATATTAATAATAGACCATAATTTTGCAGGAAATACTATACAAACATAAACTATTCCGTATAAAAAATATAAAAGATTTTCAGGATTTTTACTTAAAATATATCCATATATAGATTTTACTAGACCAATTCCTAATAATAATGTAGAACAAAATCCAAATTGAAAAATATTACCTACCCATAAAATATAAAGTAAATATCCTATTACTAAATAAGGATAAAAGAACATGTAAATTATATTAATGGTCATAAATATGCTATGTTTATCTACTATTCTCAAAGTCCAAAAGAATTCTCTAAAAGCAGATTTATTCCATCTAACTTGTTGTTTAAAAAATCTATAAATATTGTCTGGTGTTTCTGTTTCTGCAATAGAATTTTGTGTATAAATAACTTTTTTAGATGATTCCAATATTTTATTAGTTAAATGCCTATCATCACCATAAGTACATTTTTTTCCCAAGAAAGTTTGATTTTTCCATTCTTCAATAACTTTTTCTATTATATTTATATCATACATTCCAATTGGTCCTGATACGCAAAGAACTTCTCCAGTAAATGATTGGTATGCTCTTTCTAAATTAAATGCATACCAGTATCTTAAATGACTTAAAAATGTAATAAACGAATCGTATTTATTAAAAATAGATAAATTTCCACAAACAGATCCTATATTTTTATTTTTTTGGAAACATGTAATCATATTTTCAATACAATCTGGTTTTATAATAGTATCACTGTCTGTACAAAAGACATATTTTACATTTTTATTATACATTAAACTTGTAGAAAATCCTGTAAACATTGCAGTTCTTTTACCATTATGATTTTGAGATATGCATATTGATTTATTCTTTTCAAAATTAGAAAAGTGATTTGTAATAAAATCATTTTTATCAAAATCTTTTAATAAAATATTTATAGATGATTCTGTAAAAATATTATTAAATATATCAATCATGTATTTATCATCGTCATCATTACCATCAATAACAACTATAATTTTATTAATATTTTTTGAATTATAATAAGATACTTTTATTGATTCCAAGCATTTTTTAAAATATTCAGGTTTTTCTTTATATCCTACTATAATTATATTTACTAATTTACTTTCATTTCCATTTCCATTTCCATTTCCATTTTCATTTTTAGATTTAATAATATTATAACCTTTGTTATTTAAATATGCAAGAATAAATTGTACAATTAAGTAAACTGTTAAATAAACTGCATAAACACTAAATGAATAATTATCTAAATAATTATCTTTTTTGTTAAAAATTTTCCAATTCAAGATATATTGTAATATAATTGGTAATATTAATGTCACTATTACTATACAAATCCAGATTTTATATAATATAGATATAAATCCCATTTACTTGTACATATTTAAACTTTTATGTTTAAATAAGTTATTATATAAATTTAATTTTTTATTGAATTAAAATTCTAAAATGTATTTAATCATTTCTTGTATATTTGATTTATCAGAACGAAATGATTTATAAGGTAACTTGAATTCTTTTAATATCTCTATTAAATGGAGTGATATTTCGTTAGATTCGTGTTCATTATGAATTCTTCCTTCTATTTCATACGGAAATTCCTTATTTCTTTCTATAAAGATGTAGATATTATCAAATTCGTCTATTTTATTTAATATCATTTTTTCTGTTTTCTCTATATTAGATACATTGTCAGGATGGTAACGATTATAATAAATTCCTAAAAGTAATGGGGAATCTAAACATATATATTCTACTTTACCATTAACAGCTTTAATCATTTTGTATTGTTCCATTGTGACATTATATTGATTTGCAAGTTCGTCTAATCTATTTTGCCAGACAAGTGTTTTTGCATATTCTTGAACATATTCTGTTCGTTTATGCATCATTTTAAGTTCAGTAAATAACAAAGCTGCAATAAGGGATTTACCGGAACTTGGTGATCCTACCAAGTTAATAATCTTTGTACGCATAAGTAAAGTAAATAAAAGTAAAGTAAAAGTAAAGTAATAAAAGTAAAAGTAAAGTTAAATTTAGTTTTTTTTAGTTACGTGATATTAATGCTTTAGTTCTACAAGGTATTTCATCTATTAAATATCTTATAATAGACATAATATAACCATAAATCGTAGTTTCCTTTGTTATAAGGATATATAAAATTTTATCGTCTAGATTTCTATGTTTTTTATATATAGATCCAAGGTCGTCGTTGATATTTAAAATACTACCATCTTCTAATCCTAGGGAAATATGTAAAAAATCTATAGAAATATTTGTTTTAACAATATCTTTTTTTTTATGTAATTCTTCTTTGATAATACCTATTAAATCTTTAACAGTGTGATCCATGTGTAAGAAAATTTCAAAACCAAATCTAATATTCCTAGGAAAGATTGGATCATGTTTAGCTAAAAGTAAAGTTAATTCTTTATCTACTGAATCAATTACAATAGGTATATTTCCGACTCCTTCTTTTCTAATTTTATTACTGAAATGTACTCTTTCATGTTCATTAGTAATTTTACGGTAATTAACAAATTCTTTACCGATAATACTACTTTTTAACATATATTATTAAATATAAAATAATAAATTACTATTAATAATGATTAATGATTTTTTATTATTTATTAAACGCGCTTTTGCGTTTTAATTTTTTCTAACGTAATAGTATACCAAAGTAAAAAATGTCAAGATTATTCTCAGATTTATTCTTTAATCAACCAATTTCTATCCTTGATTCCACAGCTAGTACTTTATCATCAGCTTCATTATTTTTATATGGAGGTGCTACTGTACAGGGAAATTCAAATCTGTTTACAACAAACATTTCTGGATTAACAACCATTGTCAACTCTGCTTCTAGTTCTAATACAAGTACTGGTGCTTTAGTTGTTTATGGAGGTGTTGGTATTGGTGAAAATTTACATGTAAATAACAATGCTATTATTTCAGGAGCTCTTACTGCTGGTTCATTTGCTGTAACTCAATTAACTGCATCTAATATTACAGTTGGTAATCTATTAGTAAATACTAAAATTACAGCTGCAAGTGTTTATGCTCCATTAGCAACAATTAGTAATGTTGTAAGTACTGACTTGAGCTCTGGTACATTTAATGTATCCAATGTAACTGCTGGATCTATTGCAGTTAATACTCAATTTAGTTCTGCAAATGTTTATGCTCCATTAGCAACTATCTCAAACATTGTTGCAACTGCATTAAGCTCTGGTACATTTAATGTCAGTAACGTTACTGCTGCTTCAGTTGCCGTTGATACTCAATTCAGTTCTGCAAATGTTTATGCTCCATTAGCTACAATTAGTAATGTTGTAAGTACTGATTTAAGTTCAGGAACAATTAATGTTACTAATGTAACTGCTGCTTCGGTTGCTGTTAATACCACATTCAGTTCTGCAAATGTCTATGCTCCATTAGCAACTATTTCTAATGTTGTATCTACAGCTTTAAGTTCAGGATCAATCGACGTTACCAATGTAACTGCTGGTGGTATCGCAGTTAATACTCAATTCAGTTCTGCAAATGTTTATGCTCCATTAGCAACTATCTCAAACATTGTTGCAACTGCTTTAAGCTCTGGATCATTTAACGTTACAAATGTAACTGCTGCTTCAGTTGCTGTTAATACTCAATTCTCTTCTGCAAATGTTTATGCTCCATTAGCAACTATCAGTAATGTTGTATCTACAGCTTTAAGTTCAGGATCAATTAACGTTACAAATGTAACTGCTGCTTCAGTTGCTGTTAATACTCAATTCTCTTCAGCAAATGTTTATGCTCCATTAGCAACTATCTCAAACATTGTTGCAACTGCTTTAAGTTCAGGATCAATTAATGTTACTAATGTAACTGCTGCTTCAGTTGCTGTTGATACCACATTCAGTTCTGCAAATGTTTATGCTCCATTAGCAACTATCAGTAACATTGTTGCAACTGCTTTAAGCTCTGGATCATTTAACGTTACCAATGTAACTGCTGCTTCAGTTGCTGTTAATACTCAATTCAGTTCTGCAAATGTTTATGCTCCATTAGCAACTATCAGTAACATTGTTGCAACTGCATTAAGCTCTGGATCATTTAATGTTACTGATGTAACTGCTGCAAATACTTTTATCTCTAATTCTAATATTACTAATTCTACAGTTTCTAATATGGTATTAACAGCTGCTACTGTAGCAAATGTTGCTGGTAATACTCAATTTAATGATACTGTTAACTTTATTACTGGATTCTCTTCAGCAAATGCAAAGATTACCAACTCAAGTGTTTCTAACATGGTTATTACAAATTCTAGTACAAGTTCACTTAATGTTACCACTGTTACCGCTGCTTCTGTTGCTGTTACTACTCAATTTAGTTCTGCAAATGTTTATGCTCCATTAGCAACTATCAGTAACATTGTAAGTACAGCTTTAAGTGCTGGAACCTTTAATGTAACTGATATTACTGCTGGATCTATCTTTGTTGATACTCAATTTTCTGCTGGTAACATTCTTATTGGTAATTCTAGTATCGCTAATTTATACAGTGTAGGTATTACTAACGGATCCATTTACTCTACATTTGGTTCATTCAACACTGTATCTACTTCTAAATTATCTGCTGATTTCATTTCTGCAGGAAACATGAATCTTTCAGGAGATCTTTATGTTGCTGGAACCATTACAACTGTTAATATTACAACTACTAACATGGTTGATACAAATATGACTTCTGGTATTGTATATATTTATAATACTCTTTCTGCTATCGGAAATAGCAACACTGTTGGGTCAATCTTTACAACTGGAGGAAATGTCGGTGTAAACAACGTTGCTCCATTGTATACCGTTGATATTACTGGAGATCTTCGTGCTACAAATAGCATTACAACTTCTACATTACTTGCTTCAACTAGTGTAAGTTCCGGTCAATTAAATGCTACTAATGCTACTGTTACCAACTTGGTCGCTACAACTATGACTGCTGGGTCATTTGCTGTGCAAGATTTTATTGCTACAAATATTACTACAGCCAATATTGTTATTAATACAAGTCTTACTGCTGCTAACCTTTACGCTCCACTTGCAACTATCAGTAACGTTGTTAGTACTGCTACCAGCACTGGATCAATTGACGCAACTGGTATGACTGTCGCTACAATTCTTGCTACTAGTTCTATTAGCGCTGGATCTTTGTATGCTCCACTTGCAACTATTTCTAACGTTGTAAGTACTGCATCAAGTTCTGGAACATTTAATGTATCTAATGTAACTGCTGGTGGTATCTTTGTTAATACTCAATTTAGTTCTGCTAACGTTTATGCTCCATTAGCTACTATCTCCAACATTGTTTCTACTACATTAAGTTCTGGTACATTTAATGTTACTAATGTAACTGCTGCTGGTATCTTTGTTAATACTCAATTTAGTTCTGCTAACGTTTATGCTCCATTAGCAACTATCTCTAACATTGTCGCTACTGCTGTTAGCACTGGATCAATCGATGCTACCGGTATGACTGTTGGTGCATTAAACTTGACTTCAACAAACATCGCACTTGGTGCAAATACTGCTTCTATGTCCGCACAAGGTACTGATGGGATTGCTATTGGTAATAATGCAGGTTTAAGTGGTCAATTAAACTTTGCAATTGCAATAGGTAGTAGTGCTGGTGTGGATACTCAACAAGCGAATACAGTTGCTATAGGTAATCAAGCAGGTTACGAGGGGCAAAACGCAAGTTCAGTCGCGATTGGTTATCATGCAGGTAATATGTATCAAGGTGGAGATTCTATTGCTATGGGTACGAGTGCAGGTAATTATTATCAACAAGGACTCGCAATTGCAGTAGGTAGTGCTGCAGGTAGTTACTGGCAAGGATATCAATCAATTGCGATGGGTGTGAATGCAGGTAATAACTGGCAAGGAAGGGATACAGTTGCTGTAGGTGCGAATGCAGGTAGTACATCACAAGGTAATTATGCAGTAGCGATAGGTAGTGGTGCAGGTCCAACAAGTCAACACGAGAATTCTATTATTTTAAATGCAAGTGAAGTAGCATTAAATTCAGCTACAGCAGGTGCATTCTATGTTGGTTCGGTAAGAAATGTAACACAGGCAAATTTATTAGCATATGATGCTACATTGAAAGAAGTTACCTATTTTTCATTATCAGATATAACAACATCGAATTTAGTAGCAACAAACATTACATCAACAAATATCCTCACTAGTGCTATTACTGCTGGTGCCTTGTTTGTCACTGGAGGATCTCTTTTACAAGGATCACTCAGCGTTTCTGGAGCAACTCAACTTGATTCTAGTCTTACTGTAACTGGTGCTTCTATTCTTAACGGAGGTGCTACTGCTGGTGCCCTATTCGTTACTGGAGGATCCCTCTTCCAAGGATCTGTCACTGTCAGTGGTGCTTCTGTATTCAATGCCGGAGCTACTGCTGGTGCTCTATTCGTTACTGGAGGATCCATGTTCCAAGGATCTGTCACTGTCAGTGGTGCTTCTGTATTCAATGCTGGAGCCACTACAGGTGCTCTATTCGTTACTGGAGGATCTATGTTCCAAGGATCTGTCACTGTCAGTGGTGCTTCTGTATTCAATGCTGGAGCCACTGCTGGTTCAATCAATGTTACTGGAGCTTCTTGGTTTCAAGGAGGTGCTACTGCTGGAGCAACTTTGATGAGCAATGATACAGATGCTACTGGTATTGCTACTGGAGGATCTCTTACAGTTCTTGGAGGTGCTGCTATTTCAAAGAAATTATATGTCGGTACTGATCTTTATGCAAATACTGTCAAGATCACTCCTTCATTAGGTGACATTGGTTCAGAAGTTTCATTTGCCGCCGGAAACAACATTTCTAGTGCTGATGATATTACTGGTTTTGCATTTAACAATGCAATTGCTAGAGCATTCTGTTCTATTATTTCAGTAACCATTGAAAAGAGTGTTGGAAGCAACTTGTATGCCAACTTTGAACTAAAGGGTATTCAAAAGGGATCTGACTGGGTTCTTAATAGTTCTTATATTGGTGACTATACTGGTATTGTATTCAGTATTTCAAGTACTGGACAAGTTGAATATACTAGTTCAAACCAATTGTTCTGGACAAGTACTACCATGAAATTCCGTGGTTATACTACAAGTGTCTAAATGTACTTTTTTAAGAAAAAAGTAACCAAAAAAGATTTAAAAGTTTTATCAAAAAAACTTTAATTTTTAATAAATAAAAAAAATGATTTAAAAATAATTTTTTATTTTAAATAAAAAATAAAAAATGAAGTTTCTTATTAAACCAATCAATGAATCGATAAAAGAAATGTATGCAAGTCACAGTACATATAATCCAGATGATAGTGGATTGGATTTGTTTATAGTAGCTGATGAAATTATTCCAGCTGGAGAAACTAGACTTATTAATCTTGGAATTAGTTGTCAATTAAAAGAGGGTGAAAAGTATTTTAGTTATAATATGTATTCACGTTCTTCAATTTCAAAAACTCCATTAAGACTTGCAAATGGTGTTGGATTGTGTGATGCGGGATACTTGGGTCCATTAAAGGCTGCTTTACATAATACAGGTACATCTGATTATACAGTTAAAAAGGGAGAGCGTTATGTACAATTAGCAAGACCAGATCTTGGAGAAGTGTCTTTTGAACTAGTTGAAGATTTTGGAAGAACTACATCAAGAAATCAGGGAGGATTTGGATCAACCCTCGTCTAAAAATTTATTTTACTTTAATTATATTAACTTATGCAAAATTCAGAAATTGCAGATAAATGTAATTCGTTTGGTAAAAAAAATAAATTATACAAATTACCATCTGATAAAATTATTAGAGTTCAGGGTTACGAACCATTGTCGTTAGATATATTATTAAAAAAATACAATGAAGATGATATTATAACTAAAAAAAAGGATATGCCTATAATTATGTATAGAAAAAAAACTAAACATAGATATTTTCCAGATATTTATATACCAAAAGATAATTTAATTATAGAAGTAAAAAGCGATTGGACATATAAAAAAGAATTAATAAAAAATATACTAAAAGCATTAGCTACAAGAAAATTAGGTTATAATTTTGAAACATGGATTTTTAATAGTAAAATGGAATTGCTTATAATTTAATAAATTAAATTTTAAATAACACGTTTTTTAGTAAAAAGTTATTTTCTATGATATAATTAAGTTGTTTTATTATGTCAAAAAACATTATTAGTTTTATTGTATTAAACGGTATTACAACTAGTTTCTTTACATTTATATATAATTATATTTTTGTTAAAAAAGAAAAAAATGACACTAAAATAGATATTTTAATTAAAAAGATAAATACATTAGAAAATTCTATTCAAGAATTGCAAGAATACGTAGAAGACATAGAATTTAAAATACATAGAAAAAATAACAAAGTAATAGAAAGTCATACAGAATTAAGTAGTAAATTAGAAAATTTTATAAATTGCAATTATGATGTGTACGATTAATTCAAAAGTTGTGTTTTGTTCATATCATCTGTAATTTGTTTTAAATCATTTAAATCGATATAATTTAACAATAAATCTTGCAAGTAAAGTATAATTATTTTATTATTTTTATAAAAATCATATAATTCTATATAAATTAGATATAGATCAATTAAATATGGATTTTTATAAAAACAATCTATATTAGATGAATTTTTAAAACGCGAATAACTAAAATCAATTACATTAAACATTTCATTTTCATCTAAAAAAATATTATATAAATGTAAATTTCCATGTATAAAATTTATTTTTTTAAACTTGTATACAAAACTAAATAAATTATTTAATATATATTTAATATTAGTATCTTTTTTTTTTAGAAAAGTATATAGTGGTATTTTATCACTTGTTGAATAAATTATTTTTTGTTTTCCAGTAGATGATAATGGAACTATGTTTTTATCTATTAAATACAAATAGACATCGATTTCCAAGCGAAACATATTTTCATTTATAAAAAATTTTTCTATATTGTTATCATTATTTTTTTCATAAAAGCATAAATTTGTAGCTTTTTTATTATTATTATAAGAAATAGGATCTACTTTTTTAGAAATAGTTTCAAATATATTTTTATATTTTTTTTTATGCAAATTTTTTATCATTATTAAAGTATCTTTTATATTTTTTAAAAAAGTTTACCGCTAAACTAAAGATACATATTTATTATATAATCAATGTCAGTTTCAGTTTCAGTTTCAATTTCGTCATTCATATTATAGTAAGTGTAATTATTATAATTGATGATGGAATAGTAATCGTGATAATATTCTAAAGAAGATTTTCTTTTAGGTACAATTATAGTTTCTGGTGTTTGACTAATTTTTTTTTTAGATTTTTCTATTTTACTTAATTTAAATATATTATATTCCATTTAATATATGTTATTTTTTCATTTTATTTTCAATTATTTTTATTGTAATTAATTTACTAATGCTCTCCATTTAAAAGTAATAGAACTTGTATTTGGAAAATTAGGTGTAGTATATTGTATTTGTCCAAAATCAGTAATGTGAAATTGAATACCTGTATCGTCACCAACATATGTTTTTACAATTTCCCAACTAGTATCTTTATTAACACCTCTAATATGAAAGTTTGCATATAAATTTGATCCAACTGTTAATTTTATTTGTGCACAGAAATAAATATCAAAACTCCAAACAGAATTATCAAAAACAAGTCCTGTAATATTTGTAAACGTAGATTGATTATTTTGTGCAACAAAAGTAGTAGATGAAAATTTATCATATGGATGAGGAGTCATATCTGCACCATTTACATAAAGTTTAGTACCAACAATTAATTTCTTGGCAATACTTCCACCACCCAATGTAGTAAAAGTACCTCCTGAAGTAATACTTGTTGCATCTGTTTCATTAGAAATACTAATACCACCTGATAAAAGAACACTTGCTGTTGTAGAATTAATAGATGGTTGTGTAGAAACACTTATTGCTTTTGAAAAAGAAATTGGTAAATAATCTGTAAATGAAACATTTTGGGTAGGGTTATTTGCAGTAGAACCAAATTCGAATATATTAGATGTTTCATTAAAAATTAAACCAATGTATGGTTTATTATAAATAGATACTGAATCTCCTATAGAAGGATTTTGTGATGACCATTTACTTGAAATAGTAGCTATTTTAGTACTTCCATTATAACTTGTTATTTTTCTTACTTGATTAGAACTAAATCCTGAAACAATTTTAATCCAATTGCCGTTATAATAATCATTTAATGCACTTGCAGATATACTTAATTTAATTTGAACATTTGATATACCAGATTGGTCAGGTAATGTAAATAATGCTGGTTCTATATCATCAATAACATCACCTAATCCTGTATCGTTATCGTCTTGATAACGTTGAATAACAAATCCAGCATCACTTGATCCAGATGGTCCAGAATTTAATACTAAAACATTATCTTTGATAACTGTATTTGTACTTTCTATACTTGTAGTTGTACCATTAACTATAAGATTTCCATTAATTAATGTATTTCCAAATACATTTAAATTTCCAGAAATACCAACTCCTCCGGAAACACGTAAAGCTCCTGTACTAGAATTAATACTAGGTGTTGTAGAATGCATAAATATATCACCGCCAACGAATATATTTTTTAATATAGAAGCCCCTCCAGCAACCATTATACTACCACCATTTGATATAGAAATAGCTTCAGATGTGCATTGTATACTCATACCTCCATTTAAAATAACTGAAGCATTTTGAAAGGATGTACTTTCTGTACTATTGTTAAATATAATTTTTCCATCATTATTATTTATAACAATACTTTTTTCTATTTCATTACCAAGTGAATTATATCTACTAATAGAAAAATCATGTGATGTTCTAGCTTTATTTAACGAAAATCTTTTTACTAAAAATTCATCATAAAAATTAATCAATGATTCTATAAATTTTTGATTACCGTAATAATTTGATGTACCGTAAATATAATCTGAACCACCTATCCATACATCTTTTCCTATACTTGCTCCACCTGGAGTTAAAAAAGCACCACCATTTGATATATTTTGAGCATTTGCATCAGCTTGAACTACAATACCTCCGAATGTAATTAAAGAACCACTGCTTAAATTATCTGCATTCTCAGCAGCTGTTAATGTAAGATAAGCATAAGTACTTGAACTACTTCCACTACCATTTATAGAACCTCCAACATAAAGATCTCCACTAATAGAACCGCCTCCTAATACAGTTAATCCACCACCATTACCAATTCCAGAAGCATCTTCTCCTGAACCTATAGATAATCCACCACTAATTACAACAGCGCCTTCTAATGAAGAAGTAGATGGAGTCGTATTATAAAAGTGTGCAACACCGTCAACCATAATATTACCTCCTATTCCTACACCACCTTCTACAGTTAAACCACCTCCACATGTAGCAGAAATTGCACTATTTGTATTAGATATAGATAATCCACCACTAATTATAAAAGCACCAACTGAACCACTAATACTTTGAGTTGTGTTTGAAAATGTAACTACTTCATTTACATGTAATGTTCCATTTATATCTAAATTATAAAGTGGTGTGTCTATATTAATACCTACGTTACCAGATGTATGAATTAAAAGTTGATTAGGATTATCATCATTTGTATAAATTACAATACCTTTCTTTTTCCCAGAACCATTATTATTTGTAGATACTATATAATTTCCTTCTGTATTTTGATGTGAAATTTTAAAACATTCAAAATCATCAAGTGAATCATCTGTATTCAAACTATAAAGTGAAAATTGAAAAGGATATGAAATGATATTTCCTGTAGTGGAAAACATTTTAAATGAAGTATATTTATTTTCTGTATTTGATAATTGTAAAGAAGCAAAGGTAGAATTTGATAAAGATGTTAAATATGATCCATTTATATCAAGACCTGTTCCTATAATTAAATTTTTACGTATAGCTGCTCCACCTCCAATAGTTAAACATCCTCCATTTTCTGAATCAACAGCATCTTCGTCAGAACTAATACTTAATCCTCCATTTTTCAAAACAATAGCTCCTGTATTCTTATTAGATGATATAATATCTGAATAAAAATGTGTACTTCCATTATTTTTTAATAAAATTTGATTTATAATACCTGATTCTAATGATATATCATGAAAAAGACCACTTCCTGAAATTTGAGATGAAAAGACGTATTTATTATTATCATTATCCCACCCTATTTTTAAATATTCACTTGTACCGACGTCATTTGGTAAACCTACATTATATATACAAATATCATTGTTTTGTGTATTATTACCTAAATTTGTAAAAAAATTTATATTAGAATCATTATTAGAACTTTTAAATGATAAACTAAAATCATTTTTACCTCCGCCAATAATAGAATATTTTTGATCTTTTCCAGTAAAAATAATTTCATTTGTACCATTTATACAAAAGACTTCATTATTATCTGCATAAAAAACATGATTTCCAGATGTATTTGATGTTTTATAAAGTAATGAATTACCATTTGTATTTCCTATACAACTAAAATTACTATTATCTTCATAAAATACTAATTTACTGCTTTTATTTTCATTAGTAGTGTTGATATATATAGAATCACCTACAATTAATTTTTTATCTATACCTACTCCTCCAAGTGTAGTAAAAGATCCCCCATCAGTTGAAGAAATTGCATCCGTACTATTAGATATACTTAATCCACCTGATAAAACAAAAGAACCAGTACTTCCATTTGTTGATGGTATACTATTAGTTATATTTAATGGTAAACTAGAAATAATCTTGTCTGTATAAAAAGTAGTAGTATCAAAAATTTTTATATTACCTTCAGAATTAGTAATTAAAAGATCATCATTGTACATACTTAAAGAACTAAAACTAGTATCTGATAAATTTGATAAAGTTAATCCATCGGATCCATCTGATCCATTGTAACGAATATGAAAAGTATTAGCATGTATAGATTTAGCAACATTTATATTTTCTCCAACAGAAACACCACCAGCAACCGTTAATGCACCACCGTTAGATGCATTTTGAGAACTTGTTAGACAATCAATTGAAATACCCCCCTTAATATATAAAGCTCCTGTACTTGAATTAGTGCTTTCAGAAGTTATATTCATTGAAATATGTGAATCTAATACTTTAAAACGTATATTGACTCCATCTGGACTAATGTAAAATTGACTATTATCTAAAAATAATCTTTTTTCAGAAAGACCATTTATACCAAATATACTAGTTGAATTATCTAAAAATAGATTTTCTCCTACGAAAAGATTTTTCATTATACCAGCCCCACCACCTACTGTAAAAGCTCCTCCAGAAGTTGAACTTATAGAATTAAAAGTAGTATTTATACTTATACCTCCATTTGAAACTAAAGAACCTGTTAAAATACTATTACTTTCAAATGTATTACCAATAATAACATTTCCATCTTGTATTAATAAATTTTGTAAAGGTTCGACTGTAATTGTTTTTAAACGTATATTAGCCATTATTTATATATAAATATAATTTATTTTTGAATCAAACTTTAATGTGTGTTTTTATTAGATAATTATTTTTAATGTTTTTTAATGTTTTTTGATCTACTTTTTTTGTTTAATAAATAACATATTTCGTTCTATATAAAATAAAAATAAATATCGTTATCATAAAGGATGTTTGAACGACCTATTTTATTTTATAGCGAATATTGTATTCATTCAACAAATTTTATTAATGTATTAATTAAACACCAAGAACTATGTGATGCTTTTGTAAAAGTAAATATAGATGTAGATCTTAAAAGTAAAAAGAGACCTGAAATTTTTTATAATGTACAAAATGCATTAAATTATAAAATAGTAGAGGTTCCTACTATAATTTTATCTGGTGGAGAATATGTTTTAACTGGTGTAGAAGCATTTAAATGGTTAGAAGCACAAATAATAGAAGAAAATGTAGAAGAACTGACTGGTTTTAATCCTGTAGAAATGGGATCCTTTTCTGATAGTTATTCTTCTTATGGTAATATTGGTTTAAATGATGATGTAAGAGAACAGTGTTTTAAATTTATAGGTAAACCTGATATAAAAATAAATACACCAGAAGAGACTGGAGGGAATATATCAAGTGAAGAATATAATTTAAAACAACGAGAAAGAGAAAATTTTAATGTACCTAAATCAAATGATCCAATAAAATCACCACAAATAAATTTGGATAGAACTCTTTTTACGAATCGTGAAAATTTTGGAAATACTTCTCAAAAACAAAAAGAACTTGATACAAGGTATCAACAAATGTTAGCAGATAGACAATTATAAACAATTACAGACACGGACAATTATAGACACGGACAATTACAGACACGGACAATTTAAAAAAAGTAATTTAAAAAATAAGATTCATTATTCTAAAATGAATAATAATGAATCTGATAAATATGTAATGTTTTCTACTTTATGTGGTGTTTTATTGACTATAAGTGAATTACTACCATATATAAAAAATATAAAAAGTAATGGAATTATGCAATTTATAACAGAAACTTGTTTTACATTATTAAAAAAATCTAAACCTCATAATGATGGAGCAAATGATGTAAATGCAAGATTATTAGAAAATTTTGTAGATGAAAGATTTAATAGAAGTGATAACTTGCCGTATATTGACAGCGTCAGTAAAGGTGAAGAAGAAAATATGCGTTCTAATAGTGTAATTAATACAAATAAATGTATAAAAATACTTGCTGATAATATAACTATAACTTTTAATTCACCACAAGAAGTTAAAATAACTTGATATTATAAAAAAAACATAAAAAATGAAAAAAATGTAAAAAATAAATAATCATCGTCTTTAATAGAGCTATTTTTATAATAGTTTGTATTTGTTGGAAAACTATAACTTGTTTTTGTTGTAAAACTATCTTTTGTAATTTCTGTAGTTTTTGTTGTAAAACAAAAACTGTCTTCTACAAAGTTACTTTTTTGTTTATCATCACTACCACTACCACCAAAATAAGTTGTTCCATTAACTGTGCATTTATCATTAATTTCTACTTCTACTTCAAGTTCTTTAGTAAAAATAAGTGGTGCAAATAGTAAAAAAGTTTTCATTTAAAAATAATCTGTTTAATTTATTTTTAAATTATAAAATTTTCATTTTTTTTATTTATCAACATTTTTCTTTTATCAACCAGCATTTTAACATGTTACAAATTTATTTTTAACACTTGAGAACATGCCAGGATAAGATGGATCTTCATATCTATAATGAACATGACTTTCTAGAGTTTTTGCCATAAATGGTACCTTACCCTTTACTTTATATGAAGCTGGGCATAGAATTGTAAAGGTGACTGTACCTTTTTCATTTGTTTTAACCATTCCGCTACTACCAAATCCTTTATATGCTTCTTTAGGATCTTCAAAAATTTCATCTGACGGATTAGATGCCCAATAAATAACATTTACATTAGGAGGTAAATCTACAAGTTCTACATTAACTAATTTTCCAGTTGCTGTACTATTTTCATCTTTAGGAAATGGAATATAAGTAGGTGCTAAAAATGGTAAATAAAAATCTCTATTTCTCAAATAATAAAGACCAGATAAACCAATAGCGATACCTAAGAATGATAAGATAGTTTTATTAGTTGTAATTAAATTAAAAGCATTCTTTTTAAAAACATATATAAAAATGTAGTTAATTGCTCCAATAACAAGTAATGCTCTAGATAATATTTGTAAATAAATACTTTTATCCATATTACTAATAGAGGATAATGTATTAATCATTAGTGTTTTTTAATATATAATATTAATTTAATTATTTATAATTAATATTAAAAAAAATTTTTAAAGTTTTTTCATAGTAACCTTGTAAACTTTATCTCCATAAGTAAGCATACTAGACATAGCATTAACTCCAGGATAAATATTTAAAATAGTAGAAATTTTAGAGCATTCTTCTAAAACAGCTGATGTAAAAGCTTCTGATTTATCAGGAACTTCAGAATTGTTAATAATGGTTTGGTCAAAGTTATCAGTAAAAATTAATTCATAATCAAAGTCGAATGATGACATGTATATTATTTATATTATTACTAAATATAAAAAAATTTTAAAATAAATTTCTAATTAATTGTATATTCCCATTCGCATTCATTTACTACTCTTTTATTTTTTATAATATCTCTTATTTTTACATAAGTAATACCTGTTTTAATATTCAATTCAGTTATAGATTTATAAATTTTAATTTCTTTATTATGAATATTTGTACTTTTTATAGATTTGGCTTTTTTACTACTTTTTATTGGTAACGTATAATTTTCTAATAAAATTTTAGGACATTCTGTAATTCTCATAAAATACGCATTATCAAATGTGGATTTATTTTCTAATATTAGATTAATTTTATTATTACCAATTTTGTATAAAGTTCTCATTTCTCCAATACCAGTTAAAAATTGGAGAATTTGCGTTTGTTCTAAATTTACTTTTACAATATAATTATATTCTGGTTGGTTATTTTCAATTGTCTCTTTTATATTATTTACAATATTTGGATTTTGTTTATGTTCAACAAATAACCATCTAGATTCTTTATAAACGGTATTGTTTTTTATTGCCTTTTGTATAGATTGTTTATCATAATCATTATTTTCACGTAAAGCATAAATCATACTTGGATAAATTTTTTTAATAACATTTAAATTGTCTGGATCAATTTCTTGAATCTTTCTTCCACGAGAACCTTGGGTTGTGTTTGTTTGTAGGATATTGGTTGGTGATATTGTATTAATTGGTGGTAAGGTATTAATTGGTAAAGTTTCAGGTAAAGTGTTAGTTGAATTTTTAATTAAATTACTTTGTATATTTTTCAAGATTGTATTGTTTTCTTTTAATAAATCTAATAATTCTGAATTAACGATATGTTCATTCGATTCTTTCCAAAACATATACTTTTCATATTTATCTATTTCTTCTTTTACAGTTCTAACCAATTGATTATAATTAAATGTATCACTTAATTTGACAACTTCTTTTGAAATATGATTATTAATTTTTTCTTTATATAAATGTTGCCTAATAGTGACTAAAATATTTTGTTCAACTTCTCTATAATATTTGCATTCAAAAAAATCAGTAAAAGAACATTTTCCAAAAACATCTTTTAAATTATTTTTTCTTGCATTAATGTCGTTTGTAGATCCTATTTTTATTTTGTCATCATCAATTTCTGCTAAATAAATGCATTTCTTAGATTTAAATTTATCTATTAAAAACTTGTGTTTATCAAGTCTACTTTTTATTTGGTAATCTTTTTCTTTATTTTGTAATTCGTTATCTTTTTCTCTTATTAAAGCTTTTTGTTCTTGTACTAATGTTTTTTGTTCTTCTAGTTGATGCTGCAATTCTTTTGATTGATTAAAAATAATATCGTCTAATATATCACTTGTCCATTTACGAAATTTTTTAGCTATTTCTTTTTTACTACTATAAAGTAAACGATAAACACCTCTACTTGTTAAAAAAATAGTATCTTGAAGCGTACCTTGAGGGTCGTATACTTTCCTTACGACCCTCTCATCTTCATCATAATTTTGTATTGATTGTCTTATATTTAAAATATCCAATGTTTTAGCAACATCATTTGCTTTAAAACAATAAATTTTTTTATCGTCTATATTTTCTTCTAATATGGAAATTGGATTATTTTCAAATGCCTTAACAATACAATTATTATCAGTTTTAATTTCTTCAATCATAGGACGTATATTGTATACATCAGTAAGTAATTTTATTTTTAAATTAAAAATGCTTTAAACTATATTAAAAATTTTTTTATTGTATTATAATAAGCGCGTTCAAAATGAATAACAAGGAATTAACTTTATTATTAGATAATTTGCCTGTTGGTATTCTTCGTTTTGACACTGATAAAAATTGTATTTATGCTAATAAGTTTATAGTAACTTTATGCGGTATTGGTAATAAATGTCATAATACATTAAAAAAGCTAATTGAATTAATACATCCTGATGATAAAAAAAGAGAAATAGAAATTTGTCAAAATTTTTTATCTAAAAGGGAAGAATGTGAAAGTACATTTAGAATTTTTAATAAAAGTGCAAATGAATATAGATGGTACAATAATAAAAGAATATTTATAAAAAATAAAGAAATATTCATGTATACCATTCAAGATATTAATGATAATAAACTTTTAGAAATAAAATTGCGAGATGAGACCATGAAAGCAGAGGATGCTTACAATCACAAGTCTATTTTCTTGGCAAACATGAATCATGAACTACGTACACCACTGAATGGTATAATAGGCATGTTAACATTATTAGAAGATACTAAATTATCAAATGACCAGCAAGATTATATGTATATGATAAAGGAATGTTCATTAAATTTAATGACAATTATTAATGATATTTTAGATTATTCTAAATTAGAAGTTGGTAAAATAACATTGGATATAAAAACTATGAATTTACTTGAATGTATTGAATCTACAAATGATATTGTTTTATCAAAAATATATGAAAAATCATTAGATTATACATATAATATAGATCCAAATATAAATGAATTTATAGAAGGAGATTCAAATCGTTTAAAACAAGTTTTATTAAATTTAATTAGTAATTCTATTAAATTTACAGATAAAGGCAATGTGTTTTTGAATATTACAGAAATAGATAAAGATACGTTTACAAAATTAAAAAGATTACATTTAAATAATTTAAAAAATGATGAAATGTATGATTTATATATTCGTTTTGATATAACAGATACAGGATGTGGTATTCATAAATCAGAAAGAAAAAAGCTGTTTAAATCTTTTAGTCAAGTAAATAATCATGTAACTTCAAAAATATATCAAGGAACAGGATTAGGTTTAGCTATAAGTAAAGAACTTGTAGAATTAATGAATGGATTTATATGGTTAGATAAGAGTGAAGTAAATAATGGTTCGATATTTTCATTTGTTGTACCTACAAAAAAATGTTTAGAAGAATCTACTCTTTCTGATACAACATCTGATAATGTATTAAAAGGCGCAAATGTATTAATTGTTGACGATGTTTTGCATAATAGATTATCTTTAACTACCATGGTTACAAAATGGGGCATGAAACCATATTGTTTTAGTAATAGTGAAGAAGCTTTGCATTTTACTCGTTTAACACCATTTGATATAGGTATTATTGATATATGTATGCCAAAAATAGATGGATATCTTTTTGCTCAAAAATTAAGAGAACAAGAAGAATATGATAACAAGACATTTCCGTTAATAGCATTGTCTTCTTTAGGTGATAAAGAAATATCTAAATCTAAATTTTTCAAGACGCATTTAATAAAGCCTGTAAAAGAATCTCGCTTAAAAAAGATTTGTAAAAATTTTTTACATGAAAGAATTGACATTAAAAATGAATGTAATACAGATAAATCAGAAACTCAATTTGTACAAACTTCATCACATGTATCCTTAGATACATATATAGATAGGAATCATTTGTCTGGTTTAAAAGATAACATAAGAATTTTAATAGCTGAAGATGTATATATTAATCAAAAGGTAATTGTAAGTTTTTTAAACAAGCTTGGATTCTCAAATGTAGAAATTGTAGATAATGGTAAAAAATGTTTAGATCTAGCTTTAGAAAATAGTTATGATATTATTATTTTAGATATAAAAATGCCTATAATGACAGGTGATATGGTACTATTAGAAATAATAAAAGAATATAAAATTAAAGAAAAAACAGTACCTTATATTATAGCAGTTACAGCATATTGTTTACGAGAAGATAAAGAAAAATATTTGAAAATTGGTTTTAATGATTATATATCTAAACCTATATCTATGAATGACTTGAAAAAAAGTTTAAATACATATATAGAATCTTTGTTAAAAAACTAATCTTTTTGGTAAATCTTTGTTTAATCTTTTTGGTAAATCTTTGTTTAATCTTTTTGGTAAATCTTTGTTTAATCTTTTTGGTAAATCTTTTTGTTAAATCTTTTTGGTAAATCTTTGTTTAATCTTTTTGGTAAAGCTTTTTTTAAAAAGCTTAGATTAGATCATATTATATATGTTTTCATTATTACCTATATGAATTTGTGACAACTTTTTATATAAAATTGAAAAATCCAAAGTATCTTCTGGATCATTTTTAACAATATAATCAAATTGATCATCTTTAATATCATCTAAATCACATTCAGAAATATGATTACTTAAAATATCATATACATTTTTATCTCCGTTAGATTCTTGTAAAAGTCTTTGATGATTTCTTTTAGGTGCATGTATTCTTATTAAAACTGTATTTTTTTGTGATTTAAACCATTCTAATTCATTCTTAAATCGTATGTCGCATGTTGTAATTGCTTTAACTCCTCGTCCTTGTAAAATTTGTATCCAATTTTGATAATATTTAATCCAAATATCTTTTCCAAATACATCTCTACCAAATTCGGTACCTTCTTTTTGTAAGAGTTGTCTTGTCTTTTCATTTTTTTTAATAAACACATCTTCGTATGAAATACATTCTTTAGTCATGACATTTACTTTAATTTGATCTGCAAGAGAAACTTGCAATGTTTTTAATTTTAGTTTATTTTCTAAAAATGGAATAAAATAATGTTCGGTAATAAAATCTTTACCACATCCCATTTTTGATGAAATACCTATAATCATTGTTTTGTTCATTTAATTAAAACAAGTTTTAATTAAAATTAAATTTTTTAATTATTGTTGTAATTTGTAATAGAGTCTTCTAATATTTCTTTTACAAGCGATACATCTATTTGAATTTTTTTTAAATAATTTTTATATTCTGTACTATACCCATTTTCCGCTTTATGTAATAATCCTGTAGTATGATCTAATAAAACTGTACATCCAGAAAATATTTTTAATATTTTTAAATATTTATCTGATAACATATCATATTTAATTTTTGGAACAGTTGTTCTTAACATTCTCTCATAACGTTCTTTCATATCTTGCATACTTTGTATAATAACATTTTCTCTAAATTCTTCTACCAAATTTGAATGTTCAGCGATTAATTCGTTATGTTTATTTTCCAATTTGATAAAATTTTCATATAAATCATTGTACTCTTCTTTATCACTTGGATCCATTTATTATAATACATTAAAAAAAAAGTAATTAAAAAAAATTTAGCTTTATTAATTATTATTCCCATTCTAATTTGTCATCTTTATAATTTTTAGACTTGTACAAGTTGTAAAACATTTTTTTAAGTGCAGAATAGTGAGGTTTTTCATCAAAATCCAGATTTTTTACATATTTTAAAAATATAATAAATTCTTTAGGCATTCCTAAGCAAAGGTCTTCTATAGAAGTTTTATCCTTTTTCTCACCAATTAGTTCATAACGTTTGTTTTTGTCTTTATTTTTTATTCCTTGCCACGGTAATTTTTCTTTATAGAGATAAACAAGTAAATACCCGATTGATTCTAGGTCATCTTTTCTAGATTGTTCTCTTCCCTTATGTGAAGAAATGCTTGAATACCTAGCAGTTCCACAAAACTTTTTATTTTCACAAAATGGTATATGACAACCATTTTTTTTAACATATTTTTTAGCTAATCCAAAATCTATACAGTATAATTTAGTTGGATCTGTATGACCTAATACGAAATTATCAGGTTTAATATCTCTATGTATAAATCCCTTACTATGTATATGTTTTAAAACAGATATCATAGAAATAGCTAATGATATAATTGTCTGCATATTAAATCTTTTGTGTTTATTTAAAAGTTCCTCTAAAGACGACCCTAATAAATCCATTACGATAATTTTTCTATCATTGTATTTTATTATTTTCATTTCAGCTATCCCATTTTCTCTATCTGAAATATGTTTATATACTTTTGCTTCCTCTAATAAAGAATGAAGTCCATCTCTTTCATCGTTTAAAATTGGTATTTTTAAAGCGACTAGTTCGCCAGTTTTCTTATTCTTTGCTTCAAAAACATCTCCAAATGATCCTGAATTTATATATTTAGTAACTGTATAACGATTAATATCAGTTCCTATTAATTTATGAACTTTTTCCAATTCTTTTTTATTCATCTATTAAAAATTTGATATATACAGATAAAAAAGGAAATGGATAAGAACCCACTAATTTAAATAATTAATTATATATTTATTTAATTTTTTCTTGTAGATTCTCTATTTTGATATTTAAATTGATATAGCGTAAATGAATGTATTTGCAATAAATAAAGTCGGTTGCATAATATTAAATGCTTGTCCAGAACCATTATTGTCAACTGTAATACCAGTAGTAGAAGATGCTGTAGTTACGTTTAAATCTGTTTGATCAGCGGCAACTTCTCCTGGAAGTGCAGAGACAGTTTGATCATTTGTATTATTTGTATAACTATGAGAGTGACCTGGATCTGTTATTCCATGATTATGTGATGGCATTTGATTAATTGTCATAGTATGTGTTTCAGAACCAGCATAAGTACCCATAGTTCTATTTGTTAATCCACTACCAGTACCAATATTACCAGGAACTCTTCCTCTCAAGTCAGGTAAGTTGAATGTAGTTCCACTTGCACTTCCAAATGAAGTTCCTATCATATTAAATAATCTTGGATAATCTTCTCTATTCAAGCTTCTTCCATCGCAAAGTACCCATCCATTGTGATCATTTAGTGCAACTGATTGTTTAATATCACCAATTTTTTGAGGTCTGATAAATGACCAATCGTTAATATCTTTGTTATATAATTTTAAAGCCCCGTATTCTTTATAATTTGATCTACTTTGCATTATACTATACACCAAGATTTTATTTTTTTTGAACGCACTAAATAAATATATAAAAATAAATATGAAAAATAAATATAAAATTATATATAAACAAAGGATATTATATAATTTTTATGTAAAAATAAACTTTAATTTTTATATAATGTTTAAGTTACGTTGTGTGCGAGTTTAGATAAGAAAACTATGAACGGCTGCACTTTGTATAACGTTTGATGAATAATCACTTGAGATAGTATAATCTGATGAGCTACTTGAGCTAGAGCTACTTGAGCTACTTGAAGAGCTACTTGAGCTGCTTGAGCTACTTGAGCTACTTGAGCTACTTGAGCTACTTGAGCTACTTGAACTACTTGAGCTACTTGATGGTGATTTTTTAACTTTCTTTTTCTTATTCTTTTTTTTTATGTTGTTTTTTATTATCGGCATTTGAATTGGTGGGTTATTTGACATTTTTTTTTATACTATTAAACAATAAAAAAAATTTTCGTAATTTATGTTTTTTATGTTAAAAATAAATAAATCAACTATCGTGGTATATATAAGATCTAGGTTGTCTGCAATTAAAATGTTTAAAGTATTTTAAAGTTGTTATGCATTGTAAAGTTGTTATGTATTAAAGTTGTAAAGTTGTTATGTATTATTATGTATTATTTTATGAGCTAGAGCTACTTGAGCTGCTAGAGCTAGAGCTGCTTGAACTAGAGCTACCTGAACTAGAGCTACTACTTGATCTACGGCTACTTGAACTAGATTTATTTGAAATTTCTATTTCTACTTCTACTTCTATTTTTTTATCGTTTTCTTTTATTTGCGGTTTATCTGTCATTTTTTTGGTTTTGTTTTTGGTTTTATACTATTATAAAATAAAAAACAAATATACAATTCGTGTTTTTTAAATAAAATAAATAAATCAGGTATTATAACCATTATAAATGATAATGTGTAGAATCTGAGCGACATGTACTACAAGTACTTGTATAACTATCTGTATAACTATCTGTATAACTATCTGTATCTGTATAACTATCAGAATCTTGATCCAAGTCTTGTCCAACATTATAAATTTCTTTAATTCTTTGATTTTTTTGTAATTCTTTCTTTTTTATAATATCATTTTGGTTACCAATGTCATTTGGGGTGTCAATGTCATTTGGGATGTCAATGTCATTTGGAGTGTCAATGTCATTTGGAGTGTCAATGTCATTTGGATATTCTTTTTTAGTAATTTGATTTTCTCTAATATTATTTTTATTATCAATGACAATTTCTTCTTTTTTGTTTAATTTAGATTCTTTATTCATATTATTAGTTATATATAGTAATAATAAAAAAATTATTAGTATATAGTGTTTTTAATAGTTAAAATAAACATTATAGGTAATGTGTTTATATTTTTTAATTATTCTTTTAATTTTTTGAGTAATTCTTCCAAGTCAATTTTCCAAAGTTCTTCTGGTGTTTTTGATTGTATAAATAACAAACTTTTCTGTTTTGATTCGCAATTTCTATTTAATTCTTGTATTTTTTCAAGAGTCAATGAATAAATAGGTAGTTTCAACAAGTAATCATAACTCGAATCGTCTTTTGGATAATTTCCATTTTCTAAAGATTTTATTATAAAATCTTTTGATTTATTATTAATTTGAAGAATACCATTTATATATTCTTTTATAAATCTAGCTTTTGAATCTAATAATAATAATTCTTTTTCTAATTTTTCTGTAATGTAAATCTTACGTTTTTCATAATAGTCTATTCTAATATCATAAAAGCATCCTAGTATATCTAATGGAGAATTATATTTTGTCAAGATAAGATTTTCATTAAAGAGATACATATTATTTGTACTAAATGATTTTGTCAATTTTAATTCTTTTTCAACTGTTCCAGATTTAATAAGATGTTCTAAATCACTTTCGTTTTTAAATTCTATTATAAAAATAATATCATCATTTTCATCCTTTGTTTTATTTTGTACATCTTTTAATTCAAACTTTTTCTTTTTTTCTTTTACATCATTCTTTTTATAAGATCCTACTTTTTCAACAAAAGATTCTAATAATTCTTTATAATTTGTAACTCCTGTCCCAACAGGTATTTCTGTAACTTTGATTTGTTTATCAGATATACGTTCCCATTTACCTTTTGTAATATATGTTCCAGGAATATCACATTCCTCTATAGTTCCATGAAAACCTTTAAAATATGGTTTCATAGGTAATGGTTTGAAATTCTCATTATCTATCATATTTATTAGATTATGAATAATTTCCTTTGGATTATAACTAGGTATATAAGTTGAATAACCAGTACCAATACCTTCACAGCCATTTACTAATACCATTGGGATAATAGGTAAATACCACTCTGGTTCAATTTGCATACCATCATCATTTAAAAAATCTAATAGTGGTGTATCATCTGGGTTAAATAATGTCTGTGTCATATCTGAAAGTCTTGTAAAAATATATCTTGGACTAGCTGCATCTTTTCCAGCTTGTAAACGACTACCAAAATTACCATCTGGATATAACAAGTTAATATTATTAGTTCCTACAAAATCTTGAGCTAAATTAACAATTGCTCCTTGTAAAGAAGCTTCGCCATGATGATAAGAAGTTTCAGCAGAAACATATCCTGATAATTGTGCAACTTTAATAAGATCAGTTTTGTTTCTTTTTAACATGTAATATAAAATTTTTCTTTGACTCGGTTTTAATCCGTCACATAAACTTGGAATAGATCGTAAATTATCATATATAGAAAAATGAATAAGTTCTTTGTTAATAAGATCTTGATAACTAACACGGTTTTCTTTTATATTAATATAAATAGATTTATCATAATTTGATAACCATGTTTTACGTTTATCTGTACATTTAATAACAGAATTACTATTTGTAGTTGATTCATCTATACTTGTAGATAAATTATTTTTAATATTTTTATCTTTTTGAAATGCTAAAAGAATAGATTCATCGCATAAATTATCTTTGTAATAATAATCTACTTGAAGTTTTTGTAAACGTCCAAAAATATCTTTTGCATCTTCTTTTTTAGAAGTACCAAGACCCTTAAAATATTTAATTTGATAACTACCCAAGTTAGGCTGACTACCATTTAACCCCCCAGATTCTTTCCATTTAATATAATCTTGTTCTGTAAAAAATTCAATTACATTTTTACTTTTAATAGCTTTGACAATAGGTGTTCGTAATGTTTGGATATAATCTAATTTCATAAGACTTGGCCACCAACAATGGAAAAGATTAACGATAAGACTTTTAATATGAGAACCATCTACATCTGAATCTGTAAGTAACATTATCTTGCCATATCTTAATTCAGAAGTATCTTTATAAACACGGTCTTGTTTTAATCCTAAAATTTGTTTAAGATTATTTATTTCTTCATTTCCTATTAATTGTGAAATAGTTGCATCTCTAATATTCAAAACTTTTCCACGTAATGGAAAAGCTCCATAACGTTCTGGTCCAACTACTGATCTTCCCCACATTGCAAATGTTTTAGCCGAATCTCCTTCTGTTAAGATAAGAGTACATTGATTTGATTTAGCAGTTCCTGCCCAAAGAGCATCTTCAAGTTTTGGTATAAATACTTTATTTGCCTTTTTACCGTCTGTTTGTTTACTTAATGAAGCAGTTTCTTTAAGTTTACAAAATTCTACGATTTCTTCTGTAATGGAACTTTTATAAATTTTATTTATAAATTGATCACTGACAGTTACATTACATCCGAAATCTTTTGATTGTGTAGTTAATTGTTCTTTTGTTTGACTATTAAAAGATGGATTTGCAACTGTTGCTCTTAAAAATAAGAATAATTTGTCTTTTATAAAGTTTGGTTTTAATTCTTTAAGTTTTTTCTTTTCTTCCAACATTTTTTTTAATTTGTTAATAATTTGATAAAGTATATAATCAACATGTTTTCCACCATTGATTGTAGAGTTTCCATTTACAAAAGAAACTTGTTCAAATGTATTATATGGAACGATTGCATATTCCCAGATATATTCTACAAGTTCACCACTTTTTGTTTTAATCTTTTCAATATGAGATTCACTAATTACTTTTTCATCTTCAAAAAAGTATTTTGTATAATCGTTTAATCCTTTACCGCGTAACTTTTCACCATTTAAATAAATCTGAACATTTTCATTTGTACATGCAATGCAGTCAATTACACGTTTTCTAATAAGTAAAACTATATCGTCATCTAATCCTGACATTTCAAATCTTGCGTAATCTGGTATAAATGAGATTTTTGTATAACTTTTACTTGAATTTGTTGTAATTTTTGCTTTTGTACGTTCTGTCATATTTTCACTAAATTCTTGATAAAATTTCTTTTTACGTTCGCTATCTATAGTTTCTACAATAAATCGTTTTGAATACACTGAAACAATTTTTGACCCAAGACCATTCGTCCCAGCTCCAGTTCTAGTTGACGAATCGTCATAATTACTACCTGAAAGAAGATTTCCGAAAATAAGTTCTGGTATATACATATTATGTTCTTTATGAAGTTCTACTGGAATACCTGTTCCATTATTAGTTACACTTATCTCACCAGTTGTAACGTCATAGTCAACTTTAATAATAGTAACAGTTTTGTCACGTGTAGAATGATCAGTGGCATTTGTAAGAATTTCATCAAAAATTTTCATAAAACCTGGACTATATTCGATCATCTTTTTTTCCATTTTAATTTTTTTATCATTTGTATCTTTTGCAATCCACAATTCTTCCATTTGTTTTTTAACACTGCCAATATACATACCACCACGGTGCAATATATGCTCTCTTTGTGTTAACTTTTTATAAGTTTCTTCAAGTGTTTTTTTCGTCATAGTTATTTTGTGTATATTTATGTTAAAATTCAATTATTTATTTTTTTTATATTTTGCTCTTTTTTCGTAAATTATTAGTAATTAATTTTATTTATTATATTAAGTAAGAGACAATTCATAATGCCTAAACATCTAGTGAATAACAGAATTGATTATCAAAATATATATGGTTTAGTAGCAAAACATGATTTGTGGTTAAATCAAGGTGTAAAAACTATAGATTCTCCTACATTTGCAAATATAATAGTATCTGGTGATAGTACAATCAAGGGTAATTTATATGTAGAAGGAAATACAACAATACTTAATACAAATGTAATTGAATTTGAAGATAATATAGTAGTATTAAATAGATTAGAAACTGGATCAGGTGTTACATTAAATCAATCAGGTATTGAAATAGATAGAGGTGTACTCGAGAACTATCGTATTGTATATAACGAATCGGATAATTTATTTAAAACTGGAGTTATAAGTAATTTACAAGCTGTTGCTCATAGAGAAGATATTCCATTACAAAATGGAATTATGATGTGGAATGAAGGTACAAAAAAAATGGAAGCAAAAGGAAGTATATCAATAGATTTAATACAAACATCTAGTACAAATGCAACAAGTGCAAGTACAGGATCTATTATTGTTAATGGAGGTATGGGTATAAGAAATGACATATGGTCTGATGGTAAGATTTATTTAAGAGGATCAAATCATCTTTATCAAAGTATTATATATACAGATACAACTACTAATAATTTATCACTTGTTTCATCTTTTGATATTAAAATGTTACCTGTTAGAAACACTATTTTTCCATATAATAGTTTAATAGGATTGGGTGGTACATCTGAAAGTATTAGTGCTGATAGTATAACGAAAAATATAAGTATAGAAAGTTCTGGAAATATAGATTTCTTTTTAGGTGCAAATAAAAAATTACGTATCCCTAATCAAGTTCCTATTACTTTTGCCACACAAAATGAACAAATTTATACAGATAGTTCTAATAATATGGTGATAGGTAGTGGACAAGATATTATATTAGAACCTGGAGCTAATAGAATAATTAAGGTACCTGTAGATATTTCATTAGTTTTTTCAAATTCTAATCAAAAGATTAATGCAAATTTAAATAATGATCTTACATTAAATGCTGGTAACAATATTTATTTAATTCCAGGACAAGAATTAAATGTATGTATTCCAACTGATAGAGGTATAAAGTTTGGTAATAGTGGGTATCAACAGATATTAGCTGATAGTAATAATGATTTAAGAATTATTTCTGATCATAACATTTATATAGCTTCTCATGGTGAAATAAATATTACTAGAAATATACCTTTAACATTTGGTGGGAATCTTCAGTATATTAAAGAATCTTATGGCAATTTATTATTTGGAGCAGATAATAATATTAAAATAATCGAAACTGATTTATTTTTAAGTAGTGAAAATGATAGTGGAACAGGTACATCTGGATCTATTTATACAATGGGTGGGATAGGTGCAGAAAAAAAGATTTATACAAAAGAAGGAATAATTATAGATACTACATTAGAAGATACATCTTTTGTTTTATCAAAAAATTCTCAGGATCTTTTCAAGATTGATACTACATCTTTTGGAGTAATAGATATTAATACTGGAGATGGTACAACTGGATCATTAAATATAAAAAGTACATCTAATACAGATTTTCAGTCTTTATTACAATTAAAGAATAATATAGATGTAGTTAATGGTTATAGTATAGGTAGAGGAAGTAGTACTTTATATTCCGGAAGAGTTCTTTCATTAAATATTCCTAAATATACAGCATATGATTCTATAGGGGATAGACCAAAGTTTGTTATAACAAGTGATGACTGCAAGACAGAATTATTTAGTATAGAGACAGATACTGGTAATATTGTATCAAAGGGAACTTTTGGATTAAGAGGAACCGAACCAGCTACAAATTCTTCTACTGCATCCTTTATTGTATACGGTGGTTTAGGTGTTGTAAAAAATATTATTAGCAGTGGTACTTTTAAGACAAATGTAAATTCTACAAATGCTTTTTCTGTAGAAACTACATCTGAAATAGTTGCATTAAATATAGATACACAAAATATTACAACAACTGTAAATGGTACTTTACTTGTAAATAATAGTGATAACTTTTTTGTAAATGATAATATTGTAAGTACAGATAATAATACAAAGATAAATAATACAGATAATGCAAATGATATTTCATCTGGTGCTTTAGTTGTTTCTGGTGGAGTTGCTATACAGAAAAGTTTAAGAGTAGCTGGAGAAACAACAATGTACAGTACATTAAATCTTTTAGATAATTTTATTATAAATGTAAAAACTCCTATAAGATCAAAGGATGTAGCTACAAAAGAATATGTTGATTTAGCTGCATTACGTGGTATGTATATTAAAAATTCTGTTCAAGTTGCTACAACAACTAATATGAATTTAAATATAGATATTATAGTAGGTACTATTATTGATGGATATACTTTAAAATTAAACGATCGTATTTTAATTAAAGATCAAACTAACCAAGTAGAAAATGGTATGTATATAGTTAATAATTCTGGTATTCCTTCAAGATCATCTGATTTAATCGAGGGTGATCATGCAGCTGGTGTATATGTTTTTGTACAATATGGTACTCTTCAAAAATCTACAGGTTGGGTTTGTCATACTCCAGTTGATCAAGATATTACTGGAACAGATCCTATTACTTTTGTACAATTTACAGGTTTAGGAGAAGTAGATGCTGGGGATGGTTTATCAAAGGATTTTAATAGACTTGATATAAATGTAGATGATAATAGTATTGAAATAGTTTCAGATATTTTACGTATTAAAAGTACTATTGCTGGTACTGGATTAACTGGTGGTAGTGGTTTACCTTTAGAGACTACAAGCGATCAAACTCATGTTACAAAAATAGGAACTATTGATACAGGTATATGGGAAGCTGATACAATAAATGTATCTTATGGTGGAACTGGTTCTACATTCTTTTCATTTGGTTCTTTATTAATTGGTAATGGAAGTGGAGGTATAAAAGATGATTCTAAATTATATTATAATGATATTTTGAAATATTTAAGTATAGGTACTGAAAATCCTTCTGCAAATTTACACGTAGCAAATGTAAATGATGCTAGAATTTTATTAGATGCTGATATAGAATCTACATCTCTCCTTTCTAGGCCACAAATAGAATTTTCATATTCTGGAGATACAAAATCTTTTATAGGTATGTCTAGAGATTATAATGATTTTGCCAATGATATATATCCTGATAGTTTAGTAATTTGTAATAATAAAGTTGACGGATCATCAAAAATACAATTATCTACGAATAATCAAAGTCGTATTACTATATTATCAGATGGAAATATTGGTATAAATACTAGTACACCTAGTGTATCATTTGAAATAGACGGGACATTTAAATCAAATGGGATAGTAATATTTACATCATCTACTGATTCTACAAATATATCGAATGGTTCATTTATTGCTAATGGGGGTGTTGCTATACAAAAAAGTTTACATGTAGGTGGACAGACTATATTTTTAAATGAAACTCCATCTACTTCTTCATTAGAAGCATCTGTTGTAATAAAGGGTGGTTTATCTATTGGATCAGGTGAAAATGCTAGTAATGTTGGAAATGGTGGTGGATTAACTGTATTAGGTGGTGGTTCTATTAGTGGTGATCTTTATGTTGGTGGTTCTATTAATGGAAGTGGGAGTAGTTCAAGCACTTATGCTTATCTTACATTAACAGCAGCAGATAATGCAACTGCTTTTGATGAGGGTGCTCTTGTTTCATTCGGAGGTATAGTTATTCAAGCTGATGCAAATGCGCAAAGTTTAACAAATGGTGGTGGATTTTTAGTAGCAGGTGGAGCAAGTATAGGAAAGGATGTATATATGGGAGGTAATAATTATTTATACGGTACAAGTAATTATTATTCGTCAAATACAAATGTGATATCATTTTATGATGGTTCAACTTTGAATTTAAGATATACATTAGATAGAGATATATATAATAATGATTTTTCAATATCTAGATATGATAATTCAAGTAATTTTATAGAAAAGATATTTAATATAGATGGTAATAATGGAACTGTTAAATTTTATAATAGTACATCATCTACATCACCTACAACTGCTTCTTTTGTTTTAACTGGTGGAATGAGTATTAATTCTACTAGCGTTGCTACAAATATTACAAATGGTGGATGTATTACAGCTATGGGTGGTTTAAGCGTATCCAAGAATGTATTAATTGGTCAAAATGCTAAAATATATTCCACGATAGAAAGTGTGTCTTTAACTACAGGTGCTTTAACTATAAGTGGCGGTGTAGGTATTATGAAGAATATTAATATAGGTGGATCTCTTTCATATATTGGAAATGGAAAGTTTGATACAATAAATAATACATCAGGATCAGTAGTTTGGACATATATTGGTAGAATTAGAGATGTTTCTACATCAAAATGTAAAGTTCAGTTTACGCATAATAATTATACAATAGATTTTGTGGCATCATCATCTGGTATGTTTCATAATACTTATGGTGATTATGGTGATTATGGTGATTATAGTGATAGTGGTTTGATTATTATAGTTTACAAAGACAGTAGTAATAATTATCATTTATTTTCAAAAACTCCACAAAATTCAACAACATTTGTACACATTTTATATAAAACAGAAACATCTTTTATAATAGTAAATGAAGGAACTGGTAGTGAACCAAATGGTACAAATAGTGGATATACTAATTCTTGGACTAACGAATACATATCTACATCAGAGTCTACTATTCCTATAAGTTGTGGAGATTTAGTTGTACAAGATTTTTCATCATCTGATAATTTTCCTATATTTGGACGTAATAATGATAATACCGTTAATTCACGTAATTTAGGTATAGCATTTAGTAGATATCAAACATCTAATAATAGTGGTACTGGAGAGATTGTTACGGATGGTTATATATTTACTGATTTACTACCAAATCAGGTTACGGCAAATAATACTCAAATAAAGTTTAGTAATGAAACAAGTTCTATAGATAATTATTATAATGGATGGTGGATAAAGGTAGTTTCTGGTACAAATGTTGGACAAGTACGTAAAATTATTTCTTATAATGGTGCTCAAAGAGTTGCTACTATAGATACACCATGGATAGGAGTAAATCCTAGTATTAATGATACTATATATTTTTACAATGCTCAATATGTTTCAATGTATTTTGATGATTCTCTTAAAAAGTTTAATCTAGTGTATAATACTCGTGACAATGTTACAAAAGCTATTACTAGTTATGATTATGTAGATATGAGTATAAAGGGACTTTCATTGTCTAGTACAAATGCTAGTACGAATGCTTCAAATGGTAGTATTTATACAATGGGAGGTATATCTATATCAAATACACAGGATGCAGTTAACTGTTCAAATGGTGGAACTATTACTACATTAGGTGGTGGTGCATTTTCAAAAAAGTTATATGTAGGTGAAAGTATAGGTGTAGGTGAAAGTAATTTTAATGTAGAAGAATCTTTACATATTAAACAAAGAAGGAGTGCTATTCGATTAGAAAATGATTATGATTCTATTTCTTATATAGACTTTATAAGGGGTGGTACTGGTACTCGATTTGGTATTTTATCAGATTCTATTAATGAACAATTTTCATTAACATTTACAGAGTTAAATATTACACCTGAATATTCTAAAAAGGTATTAACAATAACTACTGATGGTTATATTGGTATTAATACTAGTAGTAATATATCATCTTTATTGACTATAGAGTCAAATAACTTTATTTCCACAGATACAAATAGTGGTTATTTAGGTTTAGTTGCTACTAATACTAATCTTATAAATACTAATCTTGCTGCTAAAGTTGTTGTATTTGGAAATGATGCAATAGGAAGTGGTGGTAATGTTCTTATTTCTGCATCAACGACTGGATCAATCGTATTTTGTACAGAAGATAATAATAAAAAGATGGATATAAATAAGAATGGTATTGTTACTATACAATCTACTAAATCTTCTAGTAATAGTAGCACTGGTTCTTTAATAGTAAATGGCGGTATTAGTATAAGTTGTAGTACGAATGCCTTGAACAGTACAAGTGGAGGTGGTTTAACTGTAAACGGAGGTGGTAGTATAGAAAAAGATTTATATATAGGAGGTAGTGTATACGTGGACGGTTTTATAAATGTAGCATCATCTGTTAGTACACCTACTATTATATTTAGTAATGTTCAAAATTGTACATTTGATGCGTATTATAATAGCAAGTTATTACCTATTGTACAAGAAGGATTATTGTCCTTTTCTTTTACTGTAACTCCTACATTATCTGGTGCAAATTGTTATATAGAATTCACTGTTCCAAATAGAACAACTATATTTGATAGAAGAACTGAAATTATGGGTACTGTATCTGGTTATACTGATGATACAAATATAATTCCAGTTTTTAATACTGCTCTTTTTGGTGTAAAAAATGAGACTAGAGCATTTGTTACATTTCAAAGTGTATCAACAAGTATTCATTATTTTACTGTTCTTGCGAGATATACAATGGAATAAAATACTTTTTTAAGAAAAAAGTAACCAAAAAATATTAAAAATTTTTAACAAACAATATTAAAAATTTTTAACAAACAATATTAAAAATTTTTAACAAACAATATTAAAAATTTTCAACAAACAATATTAAAAACATATTAATTATTTTATTATTAATTATTTTATTATTAATTATTTTATTATTTTATTATTTTTTGATAAAACTTTTTTTTAAAAAGTTTAAAGTTATTTAAAAAGAAAAATTATAAAATGATAAATGCAATTCATCACACTTTTACTATCTGTAACATTTTGTTTATCTAAAACTTTATTGTTAGTACCTAAACCTTATACTTTATCAGTTTTTGATAATTTTCATTTAAATGAGTTTAATAAAGAACATGATGTACATGAATTTGTGAATATAAATGATGTTGTTATTTACAAGACTGAAAATACAAATTATTTAAACACTTTAGAGCAATTATTTTATGTAGAAGAAGAAGGTATTTACAAGATTAGTTTTTTAGATAATTTATATTATGATTTTTTAGAAAATGTAGATGTTATTTTTGATGAAACTAGAGTTCCGTGGCATTTAGGTAGAGTTATTAATCGTGATCTTCCTTTAAACAATACATTTAATTATTTACATTGTAATACAAATGATGATATTATTGTCAATAATATTGTAATTGATACAGGAATTGATATTCATCATCCTGAATTTGAAGGACGTGCAACTTGGTTAGGTAATTTTGCTGACGATGAAGACTTTGATGGTAATTCACATGGAACTCATTGTGCAGGATTAATTGGAAGCAAGACTTTTGGTGCTTGTAAGGATGCCAACTTATTTGCTATTAAGGTATTAGGATCTGATGGTTCTGGAACTACTAGTGGAGTTATTTCTGGTATAAATGCTGCGTTTAAATATCATCTTAATCAAAAGCTAAGAAACAAATCAAAAGTTATTAAAACTGTTGTATCTATGAGTTTAGGTGGTGGAAAAAGTATAGCGTTAAATAGGGCAGTACAGGCTACATTAAGAGATTCTAATTTTTATTTTGCAGCAGCTGCAGGTAATGAAAACACAGATGCTTGTGATACAAGTCCTGCTAGTGTAAAAGAAATTTTTACAGTAATGGCGAGTGACCGAAATGATAAAAGAGCATATTTTAGTAATTATGGATATTGTGCTGATATTTATAGTCCTGGTGTTGATATTGAAAGTACAATTCCAAATGGAAAAACTGCTGTTTACTCAGGAACAAGCATGAGCACTCCTTTAATGGTAGGTGTTTTAACACATTATATTAATATGTATCCAGAATTAGCGATGAAAGAAATGAAAGAAAAAATTTTAAGTGATGCTACTAAAGATCATATTAAAAGTAATGTTGGAAAAACAAATAATTTACTAGTTTATTTACAAAGAAATTAAATAGGTGTTGTTGTTGTTAAAAGTGTATAATATCTTTTTTTATATAATTGTATAATATTATCAATTATTAAGATATAAAGATGAATTAAAATTGTAATTAATAAAATAAATATCAAATAAAAGAATGTAATAACAATTGGTGGTAAATTATCAAAAAGTAATTTAAGTTCAATTTGAGGAAAATCATCTTGTTGTGTCATATTTAAAAATAAAAAAATGATTTTTTCTTTTTATTTCATTTTTTTTATAATGGCAAATGATCGCTCTCCTATTTTTATTGAAAAAAACGAAATAAAAAGAATAGGTAAAATAATTGATAAAATATATAATGAAAAAAAGATTTTTAAAATATGTAAATTAATTAAAAAAATAGATAAAATGAATAAAGATAGATATAAATATGGGAGTTGTTGGATAGATGAATTCTTTATGAAAATAAACATTATAAAATTAAATAAGATTTTAGAGGAATATTATATTATTATTTTTTGATTGGTGTTTTTTTTAAAAAGATTATTTTATACGATAAATATAAGATATAATGTTAAAGAACATACAGAATTTATTTTTGGACAAACATGGTTCTTATTATCGTATGTTACAATTTGAGACAATAAGTCTTTTTGTTATTATATTGATATTTTTTACATATTTTTTTAATAAAAATTATGGATTTGTTATTATATTGATTGCATTTTCTTTATATTTTTCTGATTATTATATTGGGATAAAAAATAGTAATGTATCTAATTTCAATGAAATAACTATGGTAAAATTAGATACATTAAAATCTATATCCAATAAATTTTTACAAGAAAAAATGAAGATTATTAGAAATTCAAATCCTCAAAATATGTCAGCTTTAGAGATAAATCGTATTTATGACAAGAATAAATTAGATTCATTGTATATGGATGCAAATATAATACATTTCTTATATTCGATAAAGGAATTATCTAATTATAATTTAAATGAATTTTTTGATTTATTAAAGGGTACAAATTCTTTATTAACTATTAAAAGAGATATAGATGAATATTATACTGCGAATGGTTATTATCCAGAGAATACATCAGAATTATTTGAGGCTGCTTTAGAATTTAGAAAAAATATTCTAAACAACTTGCATAATTTTATATATACTATTCCAAAGATAAGTAAAATGTATAAATATTTATCAACATCTACTAATAGATATGCTATTTTAATATCAAGAGTAACAGATTGGATATATCAAGAATATAAAAAAAATATAAAATTAAGAGGTATTAATGCAAATACAAAATTTGTTACTTATAATACAACAAAACCATATGATTATAAAGAAAATTATCCAATTATACCTGGTGATAGTCAGTCTAAAATTGTAAGATTTTATTTATAAATAAACTTTTTTTTCCAATTATTTATTGGAAAAAATAGAATAAAATGTTAAAGAATGGAAAAAGAATGGAAAAAGAATGGAAAAAGAATGGAAAAAGAATTAAAAAGGAATGGAATTTATTAACTGAAAAAAGAATGAAATGTTTGATGTTGTCAATTAAATTTGATGCTGTAAATTAAAATAATCTAATTTTTTTTTGTTTCGTCGAGTAATCTAAAGATAGCTTGTTCTTTCATTTTACACTCTAACATAATGTCAATTGGAAAGGTTATAGTTAACAATGAATCGTGTAAAAAGCTAATGTAATCAGAATGTTTTCTACGTGCTGTTTTTGAATCGTCTTTTGTAATTCCTGGAACACTATTGCTTACATGAACTTTTGGTTTAATACCTCTATCAAACCACACTTTAAAAACTCTATCAAAATAAAATTCAACTGATTCTTCACTTGGATAAATTGAATCATGATGCATATCAATTACTATAGGAACTTTTAATTTTTCGCTAACTGGTAATAGATCTGTAAGACAATAAGACATTTCACAATTTTCCAAGACTAATCTATTGCGTGTATTTTCAGGTAAAAGAGCTATATTTTTTTCAAGACGTTCCAAAGCTTTTTCTTTATTTCCATAAACACCACCACCATGTACAATTATTACACTATCTTTTCCTAGACCCATACGATCTAAAATTTCACTATGATGATTTAGATCAAGAAAAGTGTTACGAACTACGATTTCGTTTGGACTACTTAATACATTATATTGCCCAGGATGCATAGTAAGACGTATACCATTTTGTTTAACATAATTTCCAATTTTTTGAAGTTGATCATGTGCAAAATCGATAGAATATCCATGATCAAAATGACTTGCGAATGGAAAAACTTCTGAACTTAATCTCATAAAGAAAATATTATGTTCAACATTCCATTCAAGTTGAGTCAAAAGATCTTTTAAATTTTGATCAATAAGCGATTTAAGATAAGAAAATCCTTTTTCTTGTAAAGTGGCTAATCGTAATGTTCTTGATGTAAAAACTGGAGGTTTTTGTTTTCGCAATTCTGTATTTAAACAGGCGTAACCAAAATTAAAATTTGTAGGGACTTTAAGCATTATTAGATATTTTATTTAAAGAAATGAAAATTTTTCAATTTTTAAAAAATTGAAAACTAATTTAAAAAGTAAAAAATACAAATGGAAAAAATAGAAATGTTTCCAAAAGTTTGTGGTGTTTTAGTAGAACCAAGATCTTTAAATAATATTACTATTTTAATTGAAAATTTTCAAAAAGTAATGCCAGCAAGAAATCTTTTCTTTTTTTGTGGATCTAAAATGTATAATTATTATACAAATTTATATAAAGATGATAATTTTATAAATATAATTGATTTAAAAGTAGATAATTTAAATGCAAAAGAACATAACAATTTATGGAAGACTCTTTCATTTTGGGAACATTTTAAAGATTTTACTCACATCCTAACTATTCAAACTGACGGATGTTTATGTGAGGATTCTAAATACAAGATAGAGGATTTTTATAAATATGATTATGTAGGAGGATATACTGCATATAAGTGGTGGTGGAAAGAAACAAAAGGTCTTCATAGATATTCTGATTATCAATGTTTTAATGGTGGGTTTTCATTTAGAAAAATAAAATCAATGATAGATGTAATAAATAAATTTCCTCCATTGCCTACAGAAGATTTTTACGAGGGATTATCTTTTAGATCATATGGAGAAGATTTGTATTTTGTAGTTGGATTACTAATGTTAAATAATAATACAAATAATATAAATAATAAAATAAATAATAAATACATTATAGGTTTAGATGAATTTGCTACAAATTTTTGTACCCATACACATTATCTACATAAAACTTTTTGTGTTCATAAATTTGACGAATATGCAACTACTCAAGATATTAATTCCTTTTTAAAATATTGTCCTACTTTTTATAATTTTATTCAAAAATAATTGATTAAATATTTAAAATTATATATAATTATATCATATGATTTATTCTTTTATAGTATTAGCATTTGGTATATTTTTAGGTCAAGAATATAATTTACCATTGGTAAAAGATAGTGTTTTATATATATATAATCTTTTAAATGATAGAAAAAAAACAGTTAATGAAATAAATAAAAATATATTTAGTTTTGATATTTATCGGTACTTTCAATCTAAATAATAAAAAAAATGAAAAATGAATAATTTGAATAATAATCAGAAATATAATGAAAAAAGTGAATGTATTAAAAAAAGTCGCTATGTATAATAAAGTAGGTAAAGTATATATTGTTGATTTTTTAAACATATTTTCTGATTTTAGGGAGATAAAATATAAAAAAGAAAATATTGATTTTCATTCTGTAAAGCATAGTAATAAGGAAAAGGATACTTATGATTTTTTTAATTTATTTTTTACAAAATATATAGATTATGTTAATATAGATAAATCAAGTCAATTTTACTTTATTATGAAAAAACTACATAATTATGAAGTTATACTAGATAATATTATAAAAATGCATAAAATTTTTAATATGAAATTTATTATAATTGAGGATAAATATAAAAATGAATTACTTGATAAAAACAAGGATGATTTTTTATGTCAATATTTTTTTTATACTTTGCAGAAAACACATGATTGCGTTTTAATTTCAAATGATAAATATAGAGATAAGCAAAATTATATAAGATTGTTTAATTTTGATATTTTTATTAGAGTTGTTAGTTTTGATAATAAAAACAATATAATAGAAAAATCTATGTTAAAAATACAGTTGTCGGATAATATAAGTAATCTTATTATCTTGCAAAAATTTAATAGATGTACTATTCCAAAAAGGGACCTAAATATTATTTTATAACTTTACATTTTTGTATAATTAAAATTCTTTAACTACAAATATTTTAGAGATATATTCAAAAAAGTATAATTTAGAAAAAATAGTAAATAATTTTGGTCTAGCTAATTTTTTTAATTCTAAAAAATCTGAAAAATATTTTGATTTAATAATTTGATAAAGCATATAAATACAATTTTTTGTACCGTAAATGATATCGTAAAGTTTATTTATATAAAGAACATTATCCTTTAAAGGATACATTATTTGTAATGTTTTATTATTATCAAAATATTTAGGATTAAATTGTATAATAATTTCTAAATCGCTAATATTGATATTATTGATATTATTTAAATTATTGTCTATATTATGTTCTAATACAGAATTGTCAGAATTATTAGAATTATCAGAATTATCAGAATTTCCAGAATTGTTAGAATTATTAAATATACAATCTAGATGTTTTATAATATTTTCATGATATATTTTTGAATAGGTATTATAAATATTATTATTAATAATGGTGATAGATTCTGGATAAGGAACAATAAATGAATCTTTTTTTTTTGTTATAATAAGATTCATTTTATATTGTTGTATAAGTAATGTAATTTCTTTATTGTTTTTTAAGTTTCCATTAAAAAACATTCCTATATTAGGTAATTTGACATGTAAATTTTTGTGTGAAAATTTTAAATCATTTTCTTTATCTTTATTAAAATTTTCTATAATTTTACAATTATTAGAGAAAAAGAGTACTGATGGATGAATAATAATATTTGAAATAATATGATTGAATGGTATTATGTTATCCAATATTTTATTACAATTTTGTATATTGATATTAATAGAAAAGGAGTTTATATTTTGTATATTATATTGTAGTATAAGATTATTTATACTAGTAGTAAAAACTGTATACTTTTTTATATTAAAATAATTAGTTCCATTAACAAGTAATTCTTTATTTTTAGTAAAGTATTCATTTTCTTCTTTATTAAAATACAATATAGATTCTGTCATTTTATCATTTTCTGATAACATTTTTGATATTAAAACGATATTTTTACCAATCTTTTCCTTTTTTAATAAATCTATAACATTTCCTCTAGGTTCGATTAATAAAACATAATCATTAGGCGATTCTTGATATAAATCAAGACAATGTTCTATATATCCATAAATAATATTACAAGATTTTAGAGACATAATAATAATCTAAGTAAAGATAAAATAATTTAATTAAAGACTTAAAAAAATTATTTACTTTATAATAATAATACCAAATATAAATGATAACAATTATAACAATTGTAACAATTATACAATGATAATAATAATGACAATGATAACAATGATACCAATGATAACAATGATAACAATGATAACAATAATTATAAAAAAGCTATATTAAAGCTATATTAAAGCTAAAAATAAAAATTAAATTGTATTGTATTTATATATGAATAAGAATAATAATATTTCTGTAAAAGGTGTAGAAGTACCATCTATAACATCTTTACATCAAGAGAAATTTGTGAAAGAAACAAATAAAATTGATGTATATAATATTGTTTTAAACAAAATTATAGAAAAAATCTTATATACAAATCGCCACACTGATAAAACATATGTTATTTTCGAAATACCAAAGATACTTATTGGACATCCTCAGTATGATATGAAATCATGTATATTATTTATAATAAATAAATTGTCTGCAAATGATTATTTTGTTGAATTTTTAGATCCATTTTATATATATATTGATTGGGGATCAAAAGAATCTGAAAAGAATAAAATAAAAAATAGAATAGAAATTCCTAGAGTATCTGTTAAAAATGTAGATAATTTAAAGGCTCAAACAAAGGCTTTATTGACTCAATTTCCAGATACATCAAAAGTTGAATTTGTATATGAAGAAGATTATAAAGATAATATAAATAATAAGAAAAAGAAAAAGAAAAATGTAAAAGGTAAAAAAAATAAAAAGTGAAAATAAAATAAATAGTATTAAAATATAATGAAATATAATGAAAAAAGTGTAAAAAAACACAAATTAAAAAATGACCAAATATGTTTGGCAAATAAATGGTTAGATACAATAAAATATACAAATTATAATGATTATAAATGTATAATAATTAAAAAAGATGATAAAAAAGAAGTAATTGATTTTATACATAAAAATGATAAAAAATATAAACTAAATGATATTTTTTTTTCAAAAGATTATTTATATTTAAAAATAGTTAAAAATGATGATAATAATAATATTTATGCTATTGTTTTTTTAAAAAAACAAAGTTTATTTATAAAAGATGATTGTGATTTTAAATTATATAATTCTATGTATATTGATTATATATGTAAAGTTGATAAATGTACCTTCGATAGACGGCAAGGTAGTTATAATAATGATAATGTATTTTATATTAATAACAATGAAAATGAAATTAATGAAAATGAAATTAACAAAAATGAAATTAACAAAAATGATATCATAAATATGTCAGTCAATATATTTTTAAAAGAATATAATATTAATACTATATCATGTATTATTTATAATAAAAACACTCTTGATATAGATTCGTCATTATTTTCTAAAAAGTATTTTTATTATAGACCAATAGGTATCGATAATTTAATAAAAAGTAAAATATTAAATGAATTTAATAATAAAGATAAAAAATTATTTTTAAAAATATATAATACTTTTAGCTATCATATATCATTTTTAAAGAATATAAAGTTAGAATTTATAACAAATGACAGATATAATGATAATGAATTATATATATTATCAAGAATATTAAGTGATATGTTATTCGAATATAATGAAAAAAATATGGATATATTTGAATATATAGATATAAATGAGATGTATGATATATTAAAGAGTCCATTATTTTATAAATTTATAATAAGGAATAATGATAATATAATTATAGATTTCGTATGTATACAATATTCTTATATAACAAATAATATAGACAAGATATTTTGTAAAAATGGTAAATATTATTGTTATTTTTACTCGGATTCATCTTCTATATATATTTCTTATATTTTAGAAATGATAAGTGAATATTGTTATAAAAATAATTTGATTGATATAATAACATTAAATGATTTTTTTACAGGAGATGATGCTAATTATTTCAAGTTGATAAAAAAAAGTACACAATATTATTATATAAAAAATATAAAGATATCTTCTATTATAAGTGCGAGAAAAAATGGTTTATTGTAAATATTTAATTAATTTTTTTTTAAATGTTTTATATAATGGATAAAGAGTTTTTAATAATTGATACTCACGAGAGTAAAAATGGTCAAATAACAGAATTCAAAGAGAGTGACGGTAAAATATTAATAAAACATTTTTCAGGAACAAATACTGATAATTTTATTATAAAAAAATTTAATGGAAAAAGATTGGATTTTTGCTTTTTTAAATTAAATGGAATTTATTACATTAACATAAATGGATGTCATATTATAGATTATAAAAATTTCATACATATACATCATATATCTCAAAAGGATGAAAATGTATCTATAAAAAATACATTTATAGGAGAAATAATTTTAATAAATTGTGATGTTGATATGGTTTATAAAGGATTAACAATTATGTCAGATTGGATAAAATCAAAACAATCAATGTTAAATGATATTATATATTATATTTTTCATTAAAAATGTGATATATTTATTTAATATTTATGTGATATATTTATTTAATATTTATTTAAAAAAGAAATGTATAAATAATGCTAAAATAATAATTGCGAATTGAAATGTATAAAGAGTTTTTTTATATCCTTCATTATCATATCCAATACCGTATATTCTAGGTTTACCATTTGGTTTAAATAATATAGTTGGTTTTACTATATATATAATAATAATAATACAAAATAGATATATAATTTTTTTTTGTATTTCTTCAGATATCTGTAACATGATTATAAATACTTTATATAAAGAAAATAATTTAAACAATTTAGTTTAAAATGTAAAATATATATAATATAAAACATATGAGTAATTTTTTACCAAGTACACCTGGTAGAGAAAGACGTTTAGCATATGGTAATTATATACGTAATATTCATATGAATAGAAATATCGACAATAACTACAATATCGTCAATATAGACAATATTGGTAGGGGTATGGTTGATATTGTTATAAGAAATAATAGAAATAATAAAAATGGTATATTATTAAATGAGTTGATAATGAAATCTAATATATATTTTACAAAAGATATATTTTTATGTAGTATTTGTTTAAATGAAAAAAATGATAATATTATAAGAAGATTAATTTGCAATCATGATTTTCATATAAATTGTATTGATTTATGGTTATCGTGTAATAAAACATGCCCTATATGTAGATTAGAATTATCTGATACCTTTACCAACGCTATATAAAAGGCTTCTTACGGTTATGAAAGATATTATTTTTTAATTGCGTAATATATTAACTAATTTTTTTTTATAAAATAATAGTAATAATGGATACTAAATCATTACAGGTAGAAAATGTGAAAAGTGTATATCATCCAAGTATGTTTGAACAACAACCTAAGGAAGTAACTGATGTTAAAAGAACATTGTTATCTATTCGTCAAGAAAGAGATCAAAGATTATCAGAAAAAGATTTTAAAGACATAGTATCACGAGGATCTTTTCATTTTACAGATGATGATAAAAAGATTAGTAAGAATAATACTAAATCGGTGTTTAAAAATATATATGGTGATACACCATTAACCTTTTTATTTTTTTCAGATAAAAATGTTGATAATATACAAAAATTATTACGATTACGTACCTATCAAGAATCTGGATATGTTATAGATGATCAATCTGTTAACGAATTATTAACTATAATGAGAAGTGTATTTTTAGAACATTCTGCTCATCCTCCTTTAATTCATGAGAATATGACAAAAGATACAATTGAAAATTTACTAGTAAAATACACAAATGAAGTTAATAGATTAAATATGTTGGTTGTTGAATTTATTATTCCAAAGTTAATTAGTCAAGTTAAGCAATATTTTGGATATTTAAGGGATGCAAGCGCGCAGCCACAACCCCTACCACCACCTATTAGTGAAAGTACAACTGGTACAAAGGCTTATAAGAGTGTAACTCAAGTATTAATAGGCGGAAATTTTTAAATTAATTAAAATACCAAGAAATTTTTGGTGAGCTAGTATTTATAGCACAAGCAAAATCTTTTGACCCAGTTAATTCTACTAATGCTTCTAAGCTCATATCGACGTGATTATCAATGTGACAACCAGGACATTCATCCATCACCTTTAATTTAATTTTATTATTGTTATAATTAACAATAATGTCTTTACCACAATAATATTTTGCATTTTTTATAGCTACCCAGTATTTGCTTTTTGATGTATATTTAACTCCCAATGTACCATTAAAATTACAAGGTCCATAACTATTATTATCATTAAAAGTTTGAACTTGAGGACATTCTTGTATATCTGGTCCAATTCTAAAATAAAATGTAGCTATTGTGTTAATTGGTAAATTTGTTTTAGTATTAGTTTTTATAATTGTTTTAGTCTGTAATGTATTATTTAAACAACAATTTACGAAATAAAAAAATATATAAAGGATCATCTTTATGTATAGTTATAAGTAAAATTTAAAAATGTAACGGATAAAATGTTAAATGTATTCGTTTTTTGTTAAGCTACTACGAATGGTCCTGATACACCACCACTACTAGATTTTACAAATATTCTTCCTGGATTTGTAAGTGGAATTCCATTCCTTAAATTAATATCAAATTGACACACTGCACCTACGCATGTAATTGGTGCTGTAATAGGAATTGTTGAACCTCGCAAAGTCATAATAGATCCTATTGTTCCAGCTGCTGTACTTGAATAAAGAGTAATAGTTGCAACTACATTACCTGTACCAGTTACTCTAAATGATTTTCTAGCTATCCATTTTGCACTTGTAATTGTAATAGTATCAGTTGGTGATGGAAATACAACTGGAACTGTTTTTGGACTAGCTACACTTGAACCACTTGTACTTTGTGTCATTACTGAAAATTGATAAGATGTACCTGGAACAAGATCTTTAATAACTAATGATATTTCTGTTAAAACTCTAGTTACTCCAAGTTTTAAACCATCTACTGTAAAGATTTCAACACCAAAACCATTAATATTTGGATCATTTGGTTTTACCCATGAAAGAGTAATACCACCATTTTCAATAATAGTTGTAGGAGCTAATGTAATAGCTTGTGGTAATATAGTAGCTGGTGCAAACTTACCGATTAATTCTGGGCTAAATTTTCCAACAGAATCAAATGATACTGCTTTTAATGTAAATGAACTTGTAACATGAATTGGTGTATAATAAAGAATTGCAGTTGGTGAAATTTTATTGTTAGAATCTAATACAGTTGAACCATCTAATGTATAAACAACTTGATTTGTATTTGATTGTAAAATAATTAATTCTGTTTGAACTTCTGTAACAGGATCATTTACTGGTAACGATACAATTGTAGGAATAATATCTTGAGTTTGATATGTCATTGAAAAAGAATCAGACATTTTACTACCAATCATTGATCTAACTTCAATAATGTCACTACTTACTAATGAAGTCAAATCAAACGCTAATTGATTATCTGTATTTGGTACACGATAACCGTAAACTTGATTTCCACGTAAAACATTAACACTAAACCCAGTTGTAGCAGGTGCACCAATAATATCCTGACCAGGTGACCATTTAATTAAATTTCCAGATACAGCAACTGCATGTGCAATCGGGCTTCCAATATTTTGAGGACCTGGTGGACAAAGTCCTCCGAATGGTCCTCCAACTTCACCATATTCTGAAATAGTTAATCCTTGCCGTGCACCATCTGGTGCCGTTTGTTGCCACATTCTAAGTGACATAGCTTCACCGCTACTAGCAATTGTTGCTGCTTCTTGAGTTTCAAAAATAAATGTTGCTGTAAATGCTGTACCAACAACTTCAAGTCTAGATGAATATCCAACATTTGGTGCTAATGGTCCAAAAGCTGCATTTACTTGTCTTTTTTGAACTGTTGTTCCAAGTAATAGTGGATTAACAACTCTTACTTCGATATTACCTGGAACAACAGTTGATGCTACAAATCCTTTAATTGTAAATGTTGTACCTACTACATCATAATTGGTAATATATCCATCTTGAATAATAGAACCACCTAATAATAAAGCTCCACTCTTAATTGTAATTAAATCACCAGCTTGAATATCTGGTGTAACTTTTAAAGTTGTTCCATCGCCCCAACAACGACCACCTGGGTGATTAATTTCAAATGCTACATCATTACCAGATACAATACCAGTAGCTGATCCAATAATTGCTCCATTACGATTAACTTCGACTAATAAAGATTGACCAGTCTTGTCAATAAAATTCTCAAAATTACAGAAATCTCTTTCTGGAAAACAAATAATATTATTTGGAGCTAAAATAGATGCAGTGAATACAACATTAAAAATCAAAAATGAATATAACAACATAAATTTAAGTGTAAATTAGATATAATTTTAGATGTAATTTAAGTGTAAATTAGATATAAATTTTAAAAAAATCAATTTTTAATATAATTAGATGGCTTTAACTTTTGTGGTATATTTATATAATATATATTCTCCATTTCTGAGTACTTCTTTTGGATCATTTACTTTGGAGACTTTGTATTTAAAAACTTTTTTAGCTGATCCAGATGTAGTTTCAGAAATGTGTATTTCTAGTGAAAATCTTCCGGATTTTTTATGATGTCTATAATATTGCGAGAATGCTTTTTTTGCTGCCCCAGATGGAGTAGAACTAATATATCTTCCTCCATTAGCTCTTAAATGTTTATTATTTTGATAAAAAGCATCAACTGTGAATGATCTATCTGTTTTATTCATTATTATATAGTTACGTAATAAATTATTTTTATGTAAATAATAACATATTAATATAATTTTTTTATACTAGATATATTAATATGGACAAGTTACCAAATGAATTAATTAAAGACATTTTAAAAAAGAATGACATTAAACAAATTACTGGTCTATGTACTTCTAATAAATATTTTAGAGCACAGTGTAGTGAAATAGTTAGAAAGGAATTATTTAAAGAATACAATGATGATTTGGGGATATATTTATCTATAAAAAACAAACCATTTTATATAACTATAAGTACATCCGATGGTGAACAAAGGACAAAAGTAATAAGATCCAAGGACTCGGTATATAAAATTGCTATTGAATTAATAAATGAAGTATGTAAAAATTATATAGATGTTATGCAATTAGATATATCAAGTTATTATGATAACAGAAAAAATCCTACCATGTTAAATACTATGTGTTTTTTTTATGCTAATGATGATGAAAATTGTATAAAAATGGTTAATATAGTAATTAGTGGTAATTTTGAAGGATATGAAATTGATAGATTAGATGATGATATAGCTAATTATGTAGAAAATTATTTAACTTCAAAAAATGATTCAGTATCATTATCAGGTGGTAAACCAGATCCTTTTTTACAGAACAAGTTATTACGTAATATACAAAAGGGACGTAAAATAAGAGTATCTTTAAAAAATTTTATAAAAAAGTCAAAAAAAAGATTATATAAAACTTTAAAAAAAAAATCACCTATTAAAAATGAAATTAATGGAGGATCTCTTAAACGTTCTAAAAAACGTAAATCTAGAGCTCAATATTATGGGAAAAAGAGTAAAGTAATGGTAAAAGTTCCTGAAAATGTAAAAAACACTGCACTTTATGCATTTAAATTAAAAAAATTAGGTTTTGGAGGAGGATTAGAAACAGGTTGGAAAAGAGCAAAACAATTAGCAACAAAAAGTAGTATTCCTATTCAAGATTTAAAATATATGCGTGCGTGGTTTTCTAGACATGTATATACAAGTTATCCAACGTATAAAAAATGGAAAGTTGCTGGTAGACCAAAAGATTCTTCTTGGCATAAAAGACACGGAATCGTTTCTTGGTTAATTTGGGCAGGTGATGCTGGATTTAAATGGGTGAATTCTCAAAAGAATATAAATCTATTAAATAAACATTATCCTGGTAAGAATTACAAAGCTATAAAACTTCCAAAATAATTGATTTTTATTTAAAAAATGAATTATTTTATTATTAAAAGATAAATAAATGTGGGGAACAAGTCTTTGCTGGTGGGCTAATATAAAATATCCAGAAAATATAAAAGAACAGTTAATAGAATTATTATTTGGAGAATCTGGATTACAATTAGATATAGTTAGGTATAATTTAGGTGGTGGTAGTAATCCAGATGAAAGTGTAAAGCAAAATTTTCGTTTAGGTGGTAATATGCCTTGTATAAAAGATAATAATGGTGAATTTTGTTTAGAAAATGATAAATTACAGTTATCAATATTAGATGCAGCTATTAAAAAGGGTGTAAATAATGTAGAGTTATTTTGTAATAGTCCTCCTTGGTGGATGACTAAATCTGGTGTAACAAATGGTAGTAAAACAATTTTTGATTGTAATTTAAAAAAAGAATACGTTGATGATTATGTAAATTTTTTAAGTGATTCTTATAATTTATTAAAAAAAATATATCCAGTAAAGAGTATTGATCCATTTAATGAGCCAAGTAATCCTTTTTGGACACCAGATATTAATCAAGAAGGTTGTTATTTTGATTATATTACAAGATGGGATGTAATAAAAGGTTTAAAAAATTTAAATAAAGATATATTCATTTCAGGTGTAGATGAATTTAGTATAGGATTTGCATTATTTTGGTATATTTTTTCACCTAGATGGTTAATTGATCGTATAAATATACATGGATATCGTTTAACATATAAAGATTTTACTTTTTATTTTGATGATTTTAATATATGGAAACGTTTACTTAGATGGTTAACAAACAAGCCAATATGGATAAGCGAATACGGTTATGGATATTCTGATACAGTACGTGAATCGTTACCTTTAGCTAGAAAAATATTTAATGACTTGAAATTATTAAAACCAGAGGCTTGGGTATATTGGCAAGCTATAGAAAATATAAATGGAAGTAAATGGGGTTTAATTCAACTTGATTTTAAAAATCCAAGTACAATAAAAATACAAAAACAATATTATATTTTTAAGCATTTTACAAGAAATATAAAAAGTGGTGATGAATATGAATTTATAAATACAAATGTAATAAAAATAAAAGGCGATAGAATAAGATATATTATATTAAATGATACACAATTTGATATAACGTATAATGTTAAAGAAACTATAATAGAATATACTATTTCAAATAATAAGTATAATTATAAAACATATAAAAAGAATGATATATATACAAATTTATATTTATCAGATATAAATGATAGTATAATTATAAAAAGTGATAGTATAATGAGTATAGTATGTAAAAATTATGAAAATACGTTAGTATTATAGATGTATTATATATTCTTCTAAATAATCTACGCGTTCCTTTAATTCCTTTAAACATTCTACTAAAACAACAGACATCTTTTGATAATCAAGTGAATAAAAACCATCTTTAGGACATTTAAGTAATTCTGGGAAATCATCAACTAATTCTTGAGCAATAAATCCGACATGTTTTGTATCTGGATTATTTATTTCATTATTAATATAATTATATTTAATAGTTTGTAATTTTACTACTTTATTTAAAAATACATCGTCTTTTTTCTTGAAAGGTTCAATATCCTTTTTTAATCTTATATCAGAAGAACTTGTTACAGTTCCTCCGATAAAAACATCCTTTCCAAACGAACCACCACCTAATATAGTTAATGAACCTCCTGTTCCTAATCCAGTTGCATTATCAGATGATTCAATAAATACATTTTTTCCAACAAATAAATTTTTACCTATACTTGCACCTCCTTTAGTAAGAATACTTCCACCATTTGTTATACTAGTAGCATCATCTGGATTTTGCAATGTAATACCTCCAAAAGAAATAATAGATCCAGATGAGAAATTTTCTGCAGCATCACTTGAAGTAACTGTTATATAAGCAAGTGAAGTAGATGTTTGGCCACTTGCAGTAATAATCCCATCTATATATAAATTTGCTGCAATATGAGTATCTCCATTCACATCTAATGTATAATTAGGTGTTACTGTATTGATACCTACTTTATAATCATACGTATATAAATTTCCTAATGTATTTGTATCATAAGTTGCATTAAAATAATTGCTAATATGTGTATCTCCAACAATATCTAATGTATAAGATGGTGATGATGTTCCAATGCCTATATTACCAGAGCTATTAATTCTCATTCTTTCAGATCCGACTGTATAAAAATACAAATTACCATCTGTTATACTTGGACTTGACGATGCTAAAATTTTAGTTGTTTGTGCAATATCTACAACACCTCCAAGAGACCCCCAAGCACTTCCTGGTCCATAACCTTCAAATTGATTTGTTTCTATATTATATCTAATTAAACCATCTTGTGGATTGGTTGGCCTTGAAGATATATTACCAGTTGGAACGCATAATTTTTGTCCAGATACAAAAAAGGATTCTGTAGTAATACCGACACTTGCATATATATCTCCAACAATATCTAATTTATAAGATGGTGTAGATGTTCCAATGCCTATATTACCAGAACTATTAATTCTCATTCTTTCAGATCCGACTGTATAAAAATACAAGTTACCATCTGTTATACTTGGACTTGATGATGCTAAAATTTTAGTTGTTTGTGCAATATCTACAACACCTCCAAGAGACCCCCAAGCACTTCCTGGGCCATATCCTTCGAATTGACTTGTATCTATATTGTATCTAATCTGACCACTTTCTGGATTTGATTGTCTAGATAATGTAGTTCCAGTTGGTATTTGTAAAATAGGACCTTCAATATATAAACTATTTTGTATATTAGCATCTCCGTTAATAGTTAGATTACCAGAAGAATGTAATGATAATAAAGTATTTGAATTTGCGTACCAAGTATGATCACCACCTGATGAAAAGTATTGTATTGATCCTGCTGAATTTAGATTAGTATTACCATTTATAACAATTCTTGTATTTTCTGGATCATTTTGATCAGATGTTTCTTTTGTACCAATAATGCTCATTCCATTTTGATTAGATGATATAGAAAAACGATTACCAGAACCAAGCTGTAATGTATTTGTTGGGTTACTACAAAAGAATCCTATATTACCATTTGATGTAGATGTAAAAATGTGATTTAAATTCGAATTATAAATACTAAATGAACCATTTGATTCATTAATATTTTGACCAATTTTCCAAGATGAATTAGTAGTATTTGAAAAATTATTATTATAATAGAAAACAATAGATGTTTCTCCACCATTTGTAACAGGTGACATGTTTACCTGTGGAGTATTATCTGATCTAGAAAAGATCGGACCATTTATTCCCATACCTCCATGTAAAACAAAACTTCCAGTTTGAGAACTTATTGGTATTTCTGTACTAGAAACAATTAATTTTCCACCTATATAAGTATCTTTTCCTATAGCTGCCCCACCAGCTATACTAATTGCTCCTCCAGCGCTAGGAGAAGTAGCATTAACAGATGTTGATATACCTAAACCACCACTTAGAAAAATAGCACCTGTAGTATAACTAGTACTTGTTTGACTACTATCAAAATTTATATTACCTGTTACACTATTTATATTGATAGTTCCATCTACAAACAAATTCCCCTTTATACCTATACCTCCTTCTAAGCGAAGACATCCAGTTGAAGAATTATAACTTTGAGCAGAACTAGTTATAAAGATATTATTTGTGGCTGTTATTAATTCGTCTTCTATAATTAAACGACTTGTTGATCCATTTGGCATAAAACTGGACGTTCCATTTTGTAAAATTTGAAATTTAAGAGAATTTAGTCCAGTATACATTTGTATAACACCATTGGCATTATTTCCGGCATATAATTGTAATTTTGACGGATTGTCAATATTGTTAGAACCATATAATATAATTCTAGATGTTTCAGATAAATTAGTATCACCAGTAATACCTAAATAACCTGTATTATTACTAGAACTAATAAAGTCATTTGATTTGATAGATACTGCGCTATTAATTTCAGATGTTGAAAAAAATCCCACACCTATATTATTATTAAAAAGTGCATTTGAATCAATAAGGGTATAATTTGATTCCGGCTTAATATAAATATTTCCAAAAAGCGAGTTTATATTTACATTATTATTATTATCTAGACAAATAACATTAGATCTAGATGTACCAGTAACATCTAACCATTTTAGATATTTGTTATTATCTATTGTTAAATTGTCTTTAAAGTTATATGAACTTGACATTAATATAACTTTTAAAAAAATTTTTATCAAAAAACGTTTTTAGATTGCTTTTTCAATAATAATTTTAATTGTAGAATTAGGTTCGTTTTGTATTATTACATTTTCTTTTTTATCTTCTTTTATATTATCTATATTATCTAAATTATCTGAATTGTCTAAATCATCTGAATGATCTAAATCATCTGAATTATCTAAATTACTACTATTTAAACTATCACCAACGCTGTTGATATACGGCAAGGTACCTTTACCAACGCTGTTGATATACGGCAAGGTACCTTTACCAACGCTGTTGATATACGGCAAGGTACCTTTACCAACGCTGTTGATATACGGCAAGGTA
>Ga0209246_10000023_pt1 | contig 71266 bp, 102 predicted proteins | sample LauGreSpBDMM15SN_2_FD_187560 | JGI IMG/M metagenome (GOLD analysis project Ga0209246, IMG submission 187560) | Freshwater lake microbial communities from Lake Michigan, USA - Sp13.BD.MM15.SN (SPAdes) (version 2) | ecosystem: Environmental > Aquatic > Freshwater > Lake | place: Lake Michigan...
ATACAAGATCCAAAATTATACGACTTACCTCCTGAGAGTAGAGATTGGTATCTTAGAATGAAAAACTTAACAACATATTGAACGAACTATAGTGGCTAAAGAAGAAAGTTTTATGATGAAGGGCCGTATCACCGAGGCCCTACCAAATGCGTTATTTAAGGTGGGCCTAGAATCAGGAATTGAAGTACTTGGGTTCTTATCGGGAAAGATGAGAATGCACCGGATTACTATTATTCCCGGTGATGCAGTAGACATTGAAATGAGTCCTTACGATTTATCCAAGGGCCGTATCATGTTTAGACATAAAGGATAAAACACAGTATGTGGATACTGAACTGGTTGCCCGATTTTGTATTTCACCTAATCTTAATTGCAGGTGTGCTGGCCATCTTAGCAGGCTGGGCACTACGCATGGTTCCAGTAGTGGCAAAATATTCATTGCCAATTCAAGTTGCGGGCGTGTTGCTTACGGTACTGGGAGTATGGTATGAAGGTGGTATCGCCAAAGATGCAGAATGGAAGGCTCGTGTTGCTGAACTTGAAACTCAAGTAGCACAAGCAGAAGCAAAATCTGCAAAAGTAAACACCCAAATTGTTACCAAGGTTGTTACAAAGACTCAAGTCATCCGACAAAAAGGCGATGATGTTGTTCGTTATATCGATCGTGAAATTACCAAATACGATGCAGAGTGTAAGATTCCGCAAGTGGCTATTCGAGCACACGATGCAAGTGCATTGAACAAATCAATCGAAGAAGTAATATTAACACCTGCCAGCGTTATTAACACTACAGATCACAATGCACTGACTACACCTAAAGCGAAGAAATCATGGCGAGACTTTACTCCAAAATAATCATATTATCATTGTTAAGCGTTATGCTTGTGGGCTGTAGCACCACTGTGCCCGTCAAGCGTACATTTCCCGATGTTCCTGCTGCCTTGCTAAAAGAGTGTGGCACACTCAATACCATCAACAAGCCCGAAGTAAAACTGTCAGAATTGATAGATACGGTGGCCAAAAACTATGGTAAGTATCACGAATGTGCCGCAGTCAATGAGGCTTGGCAAGAGTGGTATTTGGAACAGAAAAAAGTTTTCGACGAACTCAAATAACAGCGCAATGCTGTAAGCATGGATTACTATAAAATACTAGGTGTGCCACGCGGCGCAACAGAAGATGAAATCAAAAAGGCTTATCGCAAACTTGCGATGACGCATCATCCCGATCGCGGCGGCGACGAAGAAGCATTTAAAAAAATTAAAGAAGCGTATGAAAAACTCACCAGTTCCGATTCTTACGCACAATCGGATCAGCCCAGCGGGTTTCAAGACTTACATGAAATGTTTAACATGGGTCGGCGTGCTGGCGGCCGCAATTGGTCATTTGGTGAAGGATGGTCAGATGAACTTAGGAATCCCGATATCAGTATCAGTGTTCCGTGCTCGCTAGAAGAAGCGCACACTGGCTTTACTAAAGAAGTTGAATTTACGCTGCCGTCGGGTCAAACAAAAAGACTAAGTGTATCGTTTCCACCTGGCACGACCAAAGATATAAAAATACGGTACTCAGGCGAAGGTGGCACTTTGATGCCTAACAACCCACCTGGTGACCTGTATGTCAGGGCCAGCATCGAATCTCATCCTGTTTGGCGTGTAGATGGTAATGACTTATTTGCTGTGTTAGAAATAACTGTTTGGCAAGCCATGTTAGGTACCACTGTGGAATTTGATGAAATTGGTGGCAGTCGTATGCAAATCACTATCCCTGCAGGAACACAATCTAGATCCCAACTACGGCTCAAAAGTAAAGGTATGAACATACGTGGATCAACTATCAGAGGCAATGCGTTTTTAGAAGTGGTGGTAAAAATTCCAACTCTTACCGAAGAAGATAAGACCAAAACAATCATTGACTTACAAGATAAAATATAGTAAAATAACAACATGTTAGAATTTGTACACGAAACCCATCCAATATTATCAACACAATTACCAACCGTTGATCCTGCAATCAATGTAGAACATTTAAGCAAAGAAATGTTTATGATCATGTGGCTCAATGGAGGCATTGGGCTTGCTGCACCTCAAGTAGGTATGGCTGTTCGCATGTTTGTTATGGGCCCACAAAAAGGTCCTAACTATGTTTGCATCAATCCAGAAATTGTTGAGATTTCCAAAGAACAAGAAACTGCCACAGAAGGATGTTTATCGTACCCTGCTCTCTGGTTAAATATCAAGAGACCAACATGGGTACATGCTCGTTATACAACACTCAGCGGCGAAACGGTAGAACAAAAGTTTGACGGATTGCTTGCAAGATGTTATATTCATGAGCTAGAACATTTAGATGGAATTACATTTACAAAGTATAGTTCGGTGTTAGGTTTAAAACTTGCGCGAGCTCGTCAGCAAAAGAAATTACGTAAAATTAAAGGGTAATATGAGTCAAGAAAACGAAAACAACGGAAAGATCAATGAGGTTATTGCTCGTGCTTTCCAGGAAGCTCTAAACCGCGAACATGAATATGTAACGCTAGAACACATTTTGCGTGTTATGTTAGACGACGACGAAATTCGAGATGTACTAACAGAGCTGCAGATTAATGTACCTGATCTGCGTGATGAAATTGATGCATGGTTGCGTGAGCAAGAAGACATCCGTGTTGAAGGTGTCACAAAGCCACGCAAAACAGCAACACTAGAACGTTGTTTTAATCGTGCGTACACACAGGCCATCTTCACTGGTCGAGGACACATGGAGCCAATTGACTTGCTGATCAGCATTGCCGCAGAGAAGAACAGCTATGCCAATTTCTTCCTGGCCAAGAATGGTGTTACCAAAGAAGTTATCATTGCTTATGTTTCCAAATTAAAAGATGGTGGCAGCAAAGAAAGCAAAGTTGCCAAGAAGCGCGATGGTGAAAAAGTACTTTCTAAGTACACTACCAACTTAAACAAGGAAGCTGAAAAGTCTGCAATCGATCCGCTAATTGGTCGTGAGAAAGAAGTGTTCCGTCTTGCACAAACACTTACTCGTAAGAAGAAGAACAATGCTATCATGGTAGGCGAACCTGGCGTGGGTAAAACTGCTATTGTAGAAGGCCTTGCTGTTGCTATTGTGCGTAACGAAGTGCCAGCAGTGCTTAAAGGCAAAACCATTTACAGCTTAGAGCTTGGTAAACTAATGGCAGGTACTCGCTATCGCGGCGACTTTGAAGAACGCATGCAGCATGTGTTAGAAGCTCTTGAAGAACGTGATGACATTATCTTGTTCATCGACGAAATCCACATGATCATGGGCGCAGGCAATACTGGCAGTGGTAGCATGGACGTTGCTAACTTGTTAAAGCCAGCCTTGGAAAAGGGCAAGCTACGTTGTATTGGTAGTACAACTTACGAAGAGTTCCGTGCTCACTTTGAAAAAGATCGTGCGTTGTTGCGCCGCTTTACCAAAGTTGACATTAATGAACCCAGCGTAGAAGAAACTAAAATTATGTTACGCCGTGTTGCTCCGGTGTACGCAAAACACCATAGTCTTGCCATTGGCGAAGAAGCAATTGATCTTGCTATTGACTTGTCAATGAAGTATATGTTGGACAAGAAGCTGCCAGACAAAGCAATTGACATTATCGATGCAGCTATGGCTCGTATGCGAGTGTTAAATGCAGATAGTAAAGAAGTGACAAAAGACAACATTCGTCAAGAGATCAGCGATTTAACTCGTGTGCCAATCGAACAGTTAGGCGAGCAAAAAGGCATTGCTGTTACAGAACTTGAAAGCCGTATGCGTACAAACGTGTTTGGTCAAGACGATGCAATTGAACGCTTAATGAACATGGTGTATATTGCCAAGTCAGGTCTTAAGGAAGTAAACCGTCCAATGGCTAACTTCTTGTTTGTTGGTCCAACCGGTACAGGTAAAACAGAACTTGCTAACCAACTTGCAGAAGGACTGGGTATGGAAGTTGTTCGCTTTGATATGAGCGAATACCGAGAGTCGCACAAGATTGCATCGTTGATTGGTAGCCCTCCAGGTTACGTTGGTTACGGCGAAGGCAAAGCCGGTTCTGGTAAGTTGATTAACGAACTTGAACGTGTTCCTAACTGTGTGTTGCTGTTTGACGAAATTGAAAAAGCCCACCCGGACGTTATCCAGATTCTGCTGGGCTTGATGGACAATGGTATCATTACCGGTAGTGACAATAAACAAGCAAGTGGCCGCAATGCATTTATTATCTTAACTTCAAACTTAGGAGCAGTTGATAGTGAAAAGCAAGTGATTGGTTTTGGTGATGGATTCAACACCAGCGCCAGCGACGAAGCAGTAAAACGCTTCTTTAGTCCAGAATTCCGAAACCGCTTAGATGCAGTTGTCAAGTTCAATCGCTTGCACAAAGATGTTATTCGACGTGTTGCCAACAAGTTTATCAATCAAATCCGTGAACAGTTGACTGCACAGAATCAAACTATCACAATTGATGACTCTGCGCTGGACTACTTGGCAGCAAATGGTTACAGTGAAACAATGGGTGCAAGACCAATGAAGCGATTGATTAACGAAGAAATTCGTTTACCAGTTGCCAAGCGTATCATCAAAGATGGTATCAATGTTCACCATGTTAGTAGCGACGGTGAGAAGTTGGTTATCTCGTAATGAAAGAACATAGCACTCAAAAGCTATTTTGGAAGAAGTGGCCGTTTAAAGCGATTATTAAAATCGCTGCGGGCCGCACCAGCTTTGGCGGTATGACACATGCTGGCATGCACTCTGGGTACTCATATACTCGTAGAAACAATGTTGAACGGGTGGAAGAGTTTGCAAGACTAAAAGAGTGGTTTAAAAATCATATCCCCGATGCTGGTATCCGCTGCGAAAGTAATTTAAGTGTATTCTTGTCCACTGCTGACGAACTTGCTGAAGTAATTGACGCTTTTGGAATCAAAGTAATTGAAATTTGGAAGCCAGAATCTGATGCTGCCAAAGAACTGTTAGTTGAACATGAATATGATGTTGTACGTGACAGGCTCTGGTATGGCAAGTATCCTATCAGGGCAAGAATTCCCTACAGTGCAGAATTTAGAACTGCACACTTACAATCGTTCCGCGAAGCAGTACTATCGCTTGGCAGCGAGTGTTGGCATGCAGCCGGCCACTTAAAAGACATTATTGTTAATTCTAAAGTAGACCGTTACGGATGGGGGCAACCACTACACTTGTATCTTGCCACAGCCGAAGATGCAGCCATGTTGCGATTACAATGCGGCGACTATATTGAACGATTTGAGCGTGTAAGAAAGCCTTAAAATCCAAAGCCCAATTAAAGCCTCCCAAGCTAAATACTTCGGAGGCTTTAAAATGGCAAAAATACACGAAGAATTAATCGTAATCAAACTAAGCAAACTGCACAAAGAATCCCAGAATGTTGGTACTCTTGCTAGCGAAGAAACAGTCGCTAACCTAGAAGCAATTGTACAGCAACTTGTTGGTGAAGATGTAGTTGTTGAAGTAATCAAGGAATAATAGCATGAGTATGCGTAACTCAAACATGTTGGTGGCTGACGGTCAATTAGATCAGACTGGGACAGCTACTCGTGCTGACGGATATTACGGTTTTGCAGATGGCTTGCAAACTGTTGGTTTTTATTTAAAAAACTTTACTGGAAGACTCTATGTAGATGCTTCCATTAGCGATAACCCAGGAGATAACGATTGGTTTCCAATTGCGTTGGGTAATACAGATTTTGTTGATTTTGAAACTGCACAGACGGGCATTGAAACATTTAACATTGTTGGTAATTTTGTGTATTTGCGAGCAAAGATTCGCAGAAGTTATTTAGGAAGACCAGTAAGCGATTTAGGCACTTGTGAACGAGTTGTACTAAGTCTTTAAGGAAATAATATGGGAATCAGAGCAAGTTCAGGCGGACAATTTAACAGTGGTGGCAGTGGATCTGGTGGTCCAGGTACTACACTGACTGTTGAGCAGGTACAGGACATTTTGTCCGAAGCATTGTTGCCGGCAACTACAGTAGAAGGCTTATCACTTACATCAGTGTATGACGAAGTAACAGGTAAGATCACACTATCGCTAGGCACACCACCAAGCGCACCAATCACAAACGTTGTTCCTGCCAGTATTGATGTTAAAAAACTTGGTGTGCCAGTTGGCGCTGCAAAGACCCTTAACTTTGCCGGTTCCGGTCTCGGTGCAGTAACCGTTGCTGATGGCGTAGTTACTATCAATGTGATTGGTGGTGATGGTACTGGTACTGGTAGCGGTGTTGGTATATCTGGTGCAGTTATTAACGCAAGTGGCAATTTGGTAATTGCGTTAACTGACGGATCTGTTATTGACACAGGCCGTGTTGTTGGTACAAATGGCGCACAAGGTGCCGCAGGCACAAATGGCGTTAGTGTTTCAACTGCTACTGTTAACCAATCTGGTCAACTTATTATTACAATGTCAACTGGTCAGCAAATCAATGCTGGTACTGTAGTTGGCGCACAAGGACCATTTGGTCCACAAGGTGCAGTAGGTCCGCAGGGCCAAGTTGGTGCTACAGGTGCAACTGGTGTAGCGGGTCCACAGGGTGTTCAAGGCCCAGCTGGTCGTAGTGTTGCCAGTAATGGAGCAACAATTGACTCCAATGGCAACTTACAAATTACACTGAGTGACGGTACAATTTTAAATGCAGGTCGTGCTGTTGGTGCGCAAGGCGCACAAGGTGTAGCAGGGCCAGTAGGTCCACAGGGCTTACAAGGATTAGCAGGGGCAACTGGCGCACAGGGTGCAGCTGGATCAAAAGGTGATACAGGCGCTGATAGTACTGTTCCTGGTCCAGCTGGTTTAACAGGTCCAGCAGGTGCAGTTGGTCCACAGGGACCAGCAGGAGCAGATAGTACTGTTCAAGGCCCACAGGGTGTAGCTGGTCCACAAGGCATTCAGGGTGTAGCTGGTCCAATTGGCCCACAAGGTTTACCAGGTGTTGCAGGACCTGCAGGTACAAGTTACAGCATCAATGGCATTGCTGACGAAGTGCAAGTGTACGGTTTAAGTTCTACTACACAACCTGGTTACGATTTAGAAGTCGACGTTGCTAACCGTGCAAACAAATTAACAACTGCCCGCAATATTACTTTAAGTGGTAAAGTAACTGGCTTAACAAGTTTTGACGGCAGTGGTAATGTTAACATGATAACTTCTTTAAGCGGTGTAACAACCAGCGATGTAGCAGAAGGCACAAACAAGTATTTCACTGATGCCAAGGCACGTGCCGCATTAAGTGCAAGTACAGGTCTTAGCTACAACAGTGCGACTGGTGTTATGGCATTAAACGCCAACAGTGATCAAATCACTGAAGGTTCCAACAACTTATACTTTACCAACAACAGATTTGATAATCGTCTTGGTCAAAGTACATTGGCACAGTTTTCCGACGTTGCCAACACTAGCCCAACAACAGGTCAATCACTTGTATGGAACGGCAGTGCATGGGCTCCAAGCACTGTAAGCGGTGGTGGTTCTGGTGGTACAGGCGTAGGCGGTTCAGGTGTATTCAAAGCAACAGCACAAATTGAATATGATGCAAACGGTAACCTTACCAACGTGAGTATTCTTAACGGTGGCATTAGTGCAGTTGTTACGACTGCTACAAGTACTACTGCCACAGTAACATTCACATTTACAGGCAGCACATGCACACCACTTGGTATTCAAGTGTATGGTTATCAACGTGCTAACAACGTGTATGTTACTCGTGCGTTGGCCAGTGACTTCCCTACAAGAACTATTGCTGCTGGTGGAGCAAGCGGAGCCCCTGCTGCATTCAATGCGTTTGATGCAAGTACAAACACCATGACTATCAGCTTGACAAAGGCTGTTACAGGTGCTAATGCTGCAATTGGTCAGACAACACATTGCGTATTGCAATTCTTACTAAGCTCTATCTAAGGACAACAATGACAATTCACGCATGGAAAACTAACTTTATCGGCTTAAACAAACCTGCAAAAGTAATGTCAGGAGTTGCTGATTCATTTGTTGGCGTAGACTTATGGCCGCATGCAAACGGAGTTGATGATCCGTATTGGTCGGGCGGCGCCAACCCACAATACTATCGCTGGAGAGTCACATTCACAGTTAATGAACGCTTACACGGTAGCCATTTAACTCGCACCCCGTTTCGCTTTGATGCGCAAGATATTGAAGTAGGTGACTTTGTTGGGGGCGCACAAGATGGCAAAGTTTGCCAAATCATGAGTGTTGAGTCCAAGACCAATAGTCAAGTGGTTGCTATTGTAGAAGATAGATTGCGCTACAACACATTCCGCGACCCAGCAGGCTTTGGCCTGTTTACAGCACCGGGACAAGTTATCTTCTTCCAAATTAACGAACTTGGATATCCAATGTTGGATCCAGTTCCCGGTGAAGCAGCAGTTGACTTTGCCAGTAACGTGATGAGTCGTTTCCAGTATTTGAATCCGCTTATCAACTACTTGTTGGAAAAGCCAAACAACGGCTTTGAACAAGGTGATGCTATCTGTATTGAAGATGAACAGTTTGTACTAAGTGATGCCGATAACGTAAACAAGTTCATTGGAACTGTCGTACATCCAGGGCCGGGCCCAAATCAATTTATTCTACGTCCTGCCAACGGAGTTATTGATTTTGTTCCTAACTTGCCAGGCTCAGTAGGCGACTACATTTATCCCAGCATGGATGGTTCGGGTGATTTAACAACCAATGACGCAAGCCGTCGACCTATCTACATGAAGGTGGCAGCAGCCATTACCAGTTCAACAACCGGTACCTCAGTAGATCCAACAGGCACAGATGGTGATGTTGTAGAATTTAATCGTGTGCAAATGACCCTAGGCAGCGGTGCAGGTACTTACAACTTAGATGATGCAGTTGCCACGTTCAATGCCAATACAAATCTACATTACATAACTGCAATCAAAGTAGGTGCAGCCACTGTTGTGGAATCTGATGTTGCAGGCATTGGCAGTGCGTATGGCATTGTTGCTGGTTATAGTCCTTTTAGTGCCACTATCAATGGCGAGTTAGTGACATTTACCACAACAACAAGCGGTAGCGTTGCTTACGGCGATCCTGCAATTGCTGACGTAAATGACATGGTAATAGATATTAATCAAGCTGCTATTCCTGACATTGTTGCCAGCGTTGCCAATGGCAGTAACTTGCAATTAACAAACACTGCTGGCCAGGATATTGTTATTGTTAACGTAACGGCCGATGTTAATGGAAATAACTTTGCAGGTCCTGCATCAGTATCAAGTTTGCCATTGTTAACTGTAGCAAGCGGTACAACACATACACTAAGACTAGAACGCTTAGATGGTGGCCCAATTACAATTCGAGACATTCAGGGATCGTTCCTGAGTAGCGTAGGTGTAATGAGTGGACAAACTGGTCGCTATGCACTGGGCTTAAACATTGAACAAGGCCTGCGTTCAAGTACAACTACTGTGGTTCCAACAATAGGCGGCAGGGAAGCACTGTATGCATTAGTAGGCGATCAGGCCCATGTGCTGGATGATGGCAACGGCGAGTGGGCGTTGTTCTTGTTTGACGGCGCCGCCTGGATCAAGATTGGCGGAGAGCGCAGCGTTGCAGTTGATGCCAGAACAATAGAACAAGCAATCGCATTACCAGGGGCCACGACCACAATTGGTACTGTCAGCGAAGATCGTCGAATCTTAAATGTAAGCGTAACAGTATTACAAGATTTAGTCAATGCACCAGACTTTGCTATCAATGTTGGTAGTAATACTGTTTGGCAATTTAGTCAACACGGTTCAAGTAAAACAGGAACATACACAGTTGATTCTGACTTGATGACTACAGTTCGTGAAGATGTAGTTGTCAACATACCAAGCAACACTGCTACTGGTAATATCAGAGTTGAGGTATCTTACATATAATGAAAACATATAATAACACCGCAGGAACTACATCAAGTAATTTTGCATTAGGTCAAGGCACTGGTAACGAAGTTCGACAGTACTCACTGAGTCGTACTGATACTGGTATTGCAACAGATAGAACTGGCGCCCAGATAGCAATCGCTAGTGTGGAATTTTACGATGCCAAAGTACTTGTTAAAAGCACAGGTGGTATTGTTGCCAAGCAACTTCGCGGAACTATTAATGGAACAACAGTTACTAGAATTGAGGATGTTTTTCAAGAAGACATTGCAGCAGATGTTACAGTAACATCCGACGGCACAACACTAAGCGTAAATTGTACAGGTACCGGAAACTTTACAATTTACATAACACTAACAAGGGTAGCTGAATAATGGCACACGAATACGTTAAAATTTCCGAGCTAGAAGCAACGGCTAGCTTTGGTACTACAGATCAATTTGTAATTGTACAGGATGAAGAAACTGTAAAAATTGATGGAGCAGCCTTAATTGAGAGCCTGGCAACACTGACAAACTTAGCAACACGATCTTATGTTGATGCAGTAGTTGATTCTGCTCCAGGTACATTAGATACCCTAAGAGAATTAGCAGCGGCATTAAATGATGACTCTAATTTTGGTGCCAGTGTTACTGCATTGATCAATGAAAAATTGCCAGCTGGCAACTTTGGTTTAGAATTTTGGAATCAGCTTGCAACAGTAAACTCGTACCACATTCAAGAAGGTAGCAACTTATATTGGACACAAGATAGATTTGATACAGCATTTGCGTCAAAGAACACATATCATTTAGTAGAAGGTAGCAATTTATACTTTACAGAACAGCGTGTTCTTGATGTTGTAACTCCTCTACTAGAACAGTTCTCTCCTGTTATCGGAGACAATCCGGTATTCAACTCAGTAACAACAACACAGTTAAATGTTCAAAATGTAACGTTTACCGGCACTGGTGCTGTAAACATTTTTAGTGGCAATGATTTAAACTTGTCGGCGGCTGGCAATGTTACTATCAACGGCCAGAATTTTGTTGCGTTCAGCGGCAATTATAATGACCTATTAGACAAGCCAACAAATCCAACATACAACTCAGTTATTATTTCAGGTGCTATAACAAATCCAAGTCATGCAACAACCAAAGCGTATGTTGATTGGAAATTAAGTTCTATGCCTACTCCATCATGGAATAGCTTAGTTAATATTAGTAACAACTTAGGTCCGACTCGAATCGCATTGGGTCGCAATGCAGGCGGATCCAGTGATGCTGATGGTTATGGTGGGTACGGCGGATATGGAGCATACGGTGGCTCCTCATTTGCTATTGCTATTGGTAATAGTTCAGGTAAAACAAATCAGGGTGGCGCTGCAATTGGTATTGGAGTTGCAACTGGTTATACCAACCAAGGAGAAAGCGCAATTGCTATTGGCTTAACAGCTGGCAATGAGTACCAGGGCAGTGCTGCCGTTGCAATTGGCGCAAGCGCAGGTAATACTAACCAGGGCGTAAACTCAATAGCAATTGGCAGCTTGGCAGGCAAAACAAATCAACCAGCCGGATCTATTGTAATCAACGCAAGCGGAAACGAACTGAATGGTACTACCGCAGGTTTATTTGTTGATCCAATTAGATACGATGTAACAGCGCATGTTGCATATTACAATCCAGAGTCCAAAGAAGTAACATACGGTCCAGCACCAACAGGCGGTGGGGCTATGAGTCCAGATCCTGTATTCAATAGTGTAACAGCCACAGACCTAAACGTTCAAAATGTAAACTTTACTGGCACTGGTGCAGTTACAATCAACAGCAACAATGATTTGAACTTTGCGGCTGCCGGTGATATTAAATTTAACGGTGAATTTGTAATCACTAAAACGCAACTGAAGTTGATAGTGGCATCGTCCATTGATTTTGCTGATTTTAAAGCTCGCATTGCGGCACTATAAGGAATAACAAATGGAATATATTGTAACGGTTGCAGACCCAAAAGTATGGGACACACTTTGGAGTGAACTAACAGAAAACGGTCTTGGAGATAACTTTATTCCCGATCATGCTGTGCCTGTACTTAATGAACGTCCGTTCAATGACTACTCGGCTCACTTTGATTTAACAGATGAAGAAGCTGTTGAACTTAGAAATGACCCGCGAGTTGCCGCAGTAGAACTACAAGCTGACCAGCAGCCGGGTGTTGAAAAACGCTTCTATGGTCAACGAGCCGGCAACTACGATCGCAATCCTTATTCAACAACTGCCTCAATGAAGAACTGGGGCTTGATGCGTTGTACGCAACAGAATGATCCTTACGGCACAGAAACAAGCCTCAACACCAACTTTAACTACAACTTAGATGGCGAAGGCGTTGACATCATTATGTTGGATTCTGGAGTTGAAGCTGATCATCCCGAGTTCGCAGTTAATGCTGATGGCTCTGGTGGTAGTCGTGTAGTTGATTTTGACTGGGCTAGCCTTGGTGTTCCTGGTGTACAATCTTCAGCATCGTACGGCGGCTACTTGGGAGATAGTGATGGGCATGGTTCAAACTGTGCAAGTATTGCCGCAGGCAACACATGTGGTTGGGCACACAGTTCTAAAATTTATTCTATTAGAATTTTTGCTGGCACTAGTATTCGCACTGGACAATACCTAAGCGCCATCAATTCTGACGTTGCATTTGACTTGGTACGTGCATTTCACTTAAAGAAACAGGCAGAAGGTAATACACGTCCAACCGTATGTTCAAACTCATGGGGATATTATTCAAATTATTCAGGGATGACTTCAACAACCTATCGCGGGCAAACATATTCTGCTAGCTCTTACAATTCATTGTATGGGCAAGTAGCAGCAGTACATGGCGCAAGAGTGTACTACGTTGATACCGCTGTTGAAAACTGTGGTGCTGCTGGTGTTATCCTTATTGGTGCAGCCGGCAATTATCGTCACAAGATTGATGTGCCAGGGGGCCAAGATTATAATAACTACTGGACAGGTTACTGGGGGCAATCTTACTATCACAGAGGTTCAAGTCCAACTGCTACTCCTTGTATGATTAACGTTGGTGCAACTGATACTATGTTAACTAACCCGCCTGTTGAACGCAAGGCTTATTTTAGCGAAACAGGGCCGCGAGTTGACGTGTATGCTCCGGGCACTATGATTATGGGTGCTTATGCTAATTCGCCATATCAGACTCAAGCAGTGGCTGATTCACGTAACCCAGAATATTATCTTAATAAGATTTCAGGTACAAGTCAAGCAACGCCGCAAGTGACTGGTGTTGTTGCTTGCTTTTTACAACTACGACCAAATTCAACTGTAAACAATATTAAAAAGTTTATTGCCGAAAACAGTAACAAAAACAAATTGGCCGAAGGTGCAGTAAGCTGGACAAACTTGTATAGCTTACAAGGTGGAGCCAATAATTATCTATACACACCGTTCACTAATCCAAGTCGTGGCAGCATAACAAGTTAAAGTTTGTTTTTGGTAAGTACAATAATGACACCTTATCAAAAAAGATACGGGCGGCCTGTTCCCGACCCAGAAGCTGTACCAAACGAGTTTGTAAACAATATACTACGCAGGGGTTCTTGCCGTACATTCAATGGTGAGCCACTCAAACCAGGGACGTTAGAATTATTGGTTGCTGCGGCTCAAAGTGCGCCAACAAGCGGTATGCTTCAAACTTGGAGTGTCATTGCATTAACTACCCCCGAAGAAAAAGCAAGCATCTATAAAAAGACTTTCTTTTCGCCAAACAATATACAACTAATAGGTGGAATTGATAGTCATAATGTAAACGCAATTGCGTCGTCAGCAGTTGTTATGATCTGGCTTGCTGATCTGTCAAGACTTAAACTTATTCTCAATAGCATTGATGTCGATGAACGTATTCGTGAACAGCCCACATTTGCCGAGTATCATTTAAAGGCTATAGTTGATGCTACAATAGCTGCTCAAACGTTTTGTTTGGCTGCAGAGAGCATGGGCATCGAAGGTACATACTGTGGAGCAATACGACAATTACCTATGGAATTCTTTAAGACTACTTTTAATTTACCAAAGCATACTTTTCCAGTCTTTGGTACTATACATGGTTATCCTGAATCAAAACAGCCTCCACTTGTCAAGGCCCGGTTGCCCAGCGAAATAGTGTTGCACCGTGGTACCTACACAAAAATGAAGTCCACTGATGAATTACAAGAATATAACAAAGTACATGCTCGAAACATATCAAAAAATGTTTCAAGTTTTGAATCCAGAGTAGTTGAAAGATTGAAACCAACGTATAGTAAAGAATCAATTGGCACAGCATTGCGCTATATGGGATTTGACTTCAAATAAGGAATTAAAATGGAAACGCAAGAACCAAAACACTTTATACGCTTCTGTGTAGAGCGAGAATTGACAGACGAAGAATTCGAAGACATGACTGAAATTGTTGACGAAGAAATTGGTGACTTGGTTGCATCAGACGAAGTATACGAACATCTGGGTGCAGACGATACCATTTGCTATATGTTTCGATTAGTACGTGACATGGACGTTACTGATGGAGATATCATCAGTTACGAAATTTCAAATGCCTGGTCAGAATCTCTACAGTGGGAATTGGAAGCAAGTCATTCTGATTTAGAATTAGATGTTGCAGATGATGCTACTCCTGAGCAAGTAGAAGAAGCTGCGGTCAATTACTTTCGCAATATCCTCAAAGGATAATGAAGTACACACCTGGATCACTTCGCCTGCTTGGTTATACTCGGCGGAGCAATCATTGGCAAGACTTTGTGACCAAAACCATGGCCACTTGGTACAAATTCAGCCCCGATCACTCCGTTAGCCACTTCGCTTGGGTTAATAATCCTCACCATCGCAACACACAAGGTACCACACATGGTGGCGCACTAATGACCTACATGGACTACTGCATGAGCGCACATGTATGGGACTTGAGTGGCGGTAAAGCTGCATACACAATGGAACTGAACAACAGGTTCATTCGGCCTGCACGTATCACACGTTGGCTCTTTGGGGAAGTTAGACACGTTATGGTAGCTGATTCAATTGAGCTTGCTGGAACTGTACGAGCTAATGATCCAACTGGTGCGCTGATTCTGGAAAGTTTTGGGCGTTTTACTTTGCCAAAACCGTTAAAAATCATTGACGACGACGAATAACAGTGTTATAATAGTCACATACGCTAACAACAGCAACTAAGGACTAATATGAAAATTAATTTACGCAAGGCCAGTGTGGTCCAGCAAACAATCACAGACGAGATCAAGCGTCTGGGAACAGAGAGCTACACTCTCAAAGTAAGTCTGTTTGAAACAGACATTGAAGCTCGTCTCAATGAGCAATTGGCCAAGGTTCGTGAGAACCATGCACATGCAGGTCGTTTGATGAGTGCGAACCGATTCTTGCGGGCCATTGTAGCCCGGAAGAACGCAGAAGTTGGCATAACTGACTACTTGGCCGAAGAAGCCATGTTAGGTGCTGCCGAAGCACGTTTGAAGTCATTCAGCGAAGCTAATGTTCGCCAAGCATTATCTAGCTTGGTTGCAGAAATTGAAAGCCGTCGGACTCCTGGTAGTGATCGTTCCAGCATTTACGGTCGTGAATACACAGTTGACGTAAACGTGGTTCCTGTGGAAGCAGTAGCAGAATCCAAAAAGGAATTGGAAACAATCCGACGCCGTCGACGCAAGATCAAGGACGAGATGGTATCCATCAATGTCCGTACAGAGTTTGAAGTACCTGAACAGGTAGCACTTGTGCTAACTGAGCTCGGGCTAGACTAAGACTGCCGCACTTAGTCCCGGGTAGGGAGCAGAAATACATCATCGATTACTCGATGAAAACTACTGGCTTAGTCTGAAAAACTAATCTACAACGTCTTGCTTAGGCATCAAAAAATTATATTGATATTTGATGTGATACCTAAGCAAAAGACTCATGTTTGATATTAGCTATTTGATATTTGCTGTTTGACTATTTCTGTTTCGTCCCGGCTTCGTGGCACTTTTTATGAAGAAAATCTGGAGACTTTGGGCCAAGGCCCTAGGTGAAAAAGCAGGCAATACTGATAAAGAATCAGATCATATTGCTTGCTTTCGTACGATAATTGTGTTAACATACATTATTACAAACTGTTTTATTGTGGCTGGAGTGATCCGGCATTGGTAGGAGCCAATTATGAGTCGTGTAGGTTTTTGTTGCAAATGGATCAATAATCCCTCAGAAGTAGCTGGACTAAAACCCTCAGCAGTGGATCGAGATCTTAACGGTCGCAGTACCACAATGCGTTGGTTGCGCGAACACAAAGCAGAAGCCGAACAACGACAGTGGGACATTATGAACCACAATGCTCGTGCAGCATTGCTCCTGGTAGAACGTGTGGCCAGTTTGCCGCCTAATCGACGCATGGTGCGATTGGGTTCAGAAATGCTACAAGGCTACACACATGACGACTGGATTCCTTTTTGGCAACAGGCCGATGTTCAAGCTCACTGCGAAAAAATCTTTGCTCCAGTTGGCGAAGCTGCTCGCCGTTTAGATGTGCGACTAAGTTTCCACCCTGGTCAGTTCTGTGTGCTGGCAAGTGAAAATCCTGGCATTGTGGATCGCAGTGTGCTGGAATTTGAATATCATGCAGACCTGGCTCGTTGGATGGGCTATGGTAAGACATTTCAGGACTTTAAGATCAATGTACACATTTCAGGTAAACAAGGTCCAAGCGGTATCATTGCTGCACTACAACGACTTAGCCCAGAAGCCCGTAACTGCATCACAATCGAGAACGACGAAAACTGCTGGGGCATCGACAGCAGCCTTGAACTTGCCGAACATTGCGCCTTGGTACTTGACGTACACCATCACTGGATCCGTACTGGAGAGTACATTCAGCCCACCGACGATAGATGTTCGCGTGTGATTGATAGCTGGCGTGGTGTGCGCCCTGCTATGCACTACAGTGTCAGCAGGGAAGATTATCTAGTAGGACATGCCACAGATGTGTTGCCCGATATGGCTGCATTGTTGGCACAGGGTTATAAAAAACAAAAGCTCAGGGCTCACAGTGATTTCTATTGGAATTCAGCTGTAAACACCTGGGCTCTATCTTTTGCAAAAGATTTTGATATTCAATGCGAATCTAAGGGTAAAAATCTTGCCTCATTAGATTTTAGCAAATTACTTGCTTAATTATTCGTTAGTCGACGTAACTACAATACCATTGGCTTTATTGTAAGCTATGATGCTTTCACGATGTGCAACAACAATTGGGTCAGCATAATAAGCTGCTTTAGTTGCGTCGTCTGCAAATGTAATTGAAGTTGTAGTAACATTACCAACTAATGAATCTGTTACAGTAACACGATCACCATATGTTTCAAGTCTATGCTGAATAAATTCCTGGCTTGCTGCCATTGGGCCTGCTTGTCTGACGTCAGCCTGGCTGATTTGTAAAGTTATCATTTTATTTTCCTTTATAAGTGCTCTAGCACTGTATTGAGTTATTTATACTAACAGTTTCAATTTGGTGTAAATTTGGCTGATTTAGTGAGCTGTCACTAAACGCCTTAAAAACCGTTAAAACGGGCTACAATGATGTTGCGGTGCAGCATAATTAATGTTATACTAGTGAAAACACTGATAGTGTTTCTACTAGTGGTAGTGCTCATTAGAGGCTACTAAACATTTGCTTAATAAAGGAAAATAAAATGTTCACAGAAATCACAAAAACTTTCGAATCAAACCAAAAATTGGCCAAAGAATTGGTTGCACAATTGACAGGTGCATCAACTGCATTTGCCAAGACAATCGTAGACGTTAACACACAGTTAGCCGAAACTTTCAAAGCACAAGCCGCAGAAGCTTACAAAAACTTAGAAGCATTCAAAGTTCCAGTAATGGATGCTTACACTAAGACAAGTAAGAAGTAATCACAATGTGGGCAAAAATTAAATCAGTATTTGCTCACATGTTTCATCAGCCCTCCATGGGCTGGTGGGAAGAACAATATCTAAACGCAGCACAAAATGCTTGCGATTTAGAACATCGTCAACGTCAGCTCTTACAAGGACTGGCAAGAACACAGGGATTCCAATGAAATCATTTTTCAACACAATTTGCAGTCTATTAGAAAGCATGGGTCGTGCTAAAGCAGCAGCATATCTAAGTCGTAATGGGCAAGTTGAGCAAGCCAAAGCATTGATGCTGGCCAAATAATATGTCGGCTGTTCGCAGAGTGTTAGTAAGCGAATATCACAAATATCGTACACACTTAAAATCACTTGACGCAGACAGTAAGTATCTGCGTTTTGGTCATCATGTCCAAGATGAAGTGCTTGATCGATTATGCGATCAATTTGAAGCAGACGCAGATAAGAATATTTTATTCTGCGTAGAAAATGACAATTTAGATTTTGTAGCGGTGGGACATATTGCACTGCAAGATGAAATGGAATTGGCATTTAGTGTGCTTAAAGAGTATCAAGGACAAGGATTGGGAAATCAGTTATTCCGACGTGTTATACAATGGTGCAGAACACATAACCAACTCAAAGGCAACATGGTTTGTTTAAGCAGTAATAAGGTTGTGCGGCACTTGTGTGCCAAATACGGTATACACATGGTAAGCGATCATGGCGAAACACTGGCTTCAATTGAACTAGATCATCCAGACATTACCACTTACTTTACCGAAGCCGCAGACTCAAATCTGGCAGTTATGGACTATATGGGCAAGCGGTTTGTGCATAGACTTAAACAAAAGTAATCTGAGCCTTCACTAAATATAGCGAGGGCTTTTTCTAATATGTTTATAAGTGACAAAGATGTTTGGACCACATGCCCTGCAGATTACCTGTGGGTTTACGATAAATTAATACTGTCCCGCAAGTTAGGATATTTGGCAGCACCAGCAGGTATTGCAGTGCCTCAAGCCGATTGGTATATTATACGCCCTATAACCAATATTCGTTCAATGAGTCGCGGAGCTCAGAAACTATGGCTGACTCCCACAGACACTGATTCAGTGCCAGATGGTATGTTTTGGAGTGAAACATTTACAGGGCGGCATACCAGTGTAGACTTCCATTATGGCATACAACATCTGGCCGTAGAAGGATTTAGAGACGACCCTAACAGGCTCAATCGTTTCAGCCGCTGGGAACGAATCGAAGAACACTATAAGTTTCCCAAAGTGTTAGGCGAGCTGTGGAAACTAACTCCGTGGGTCAATGTAGAATATGTTGACAACAAGATTATTGAAGTTCATCTCAGATGGAACGACGATTTTAGCAATCACAACGCAGATGTTATATACCCAGTGTGGAAGGAAGATGTCAGGCTGCAACCAATAAATACCACATGGTATGCCAGCGCCGACGGAGATCGTTTGGGATTCTGGATTGTGAATAAATAAACAATGTAAAACCCGCCCACAATGTGGCGGCTAGATTCAACAAGAGAAACGATAGAATGACCAATAAACAATTAAATGAAGGCATGGGCAGTGTCAACGTAGAAGAACAATATGACGTTAGTCGTATCCAACAGTTGGCTGGACTTGCCAATGGTTCCACAGTGGCAGGTACTCCTGTTGCCGAAAGCATCAATGACGACATCAGCCCCGAAGAAGCACTTGACCTGGCTAAACAATTAGAAACACTTGTAAGGTCATTGGACGTTGCATTAGGAGACATTGAACACTTGATCCGTGCTCGACTTCCAAGAGAATTCCGCTCAATGGAACAGTACACATTTGCACACATCAAGGCTGCACTTGGCGGGCATGGATATGCTGAAAACCGTATGGCAAAAAGCCTTTATAGTTTAGTAGAAGATCTAATAGACTACAGTGAAGGCAGCGAAGATACACTATGAAACAGCATCGTGTAACTGCCAGCATGTTTAACCCACAAGGGAACAATCCCGGGGTTCCTGATGCGTATGTTGATCCAGCAGTATTAAAGGCTGCTGGCGTTTACACAACAGTTGCACAACCTGTGGTAGCCAATAGCCCACAATTACCTAACTTGGGTCGTTACCAAGCAGATAATAACATCCGCCCCGGAACAGATGCTTGGTTTAAATTATGGTTCAGTAGACCAACACTGACTGGTGAGAAGCCCCATGAATGAACCTACAGTAGAACCATTGGAAGAACCTGTGCCTAGTCCAGATATCTATCTTGTATACCCTGCAGATGATGGTTATGATACTCCTAAAAATCCCTACAGCCAGCACTAAATAATTTTATACTAAGAACCCACCTTAGGGCCGTTGTCGTAACGGTTAGCCCACCGGGCAGGCGTCCGAGTAGTTGCCGTAAGCAACCGGCGTAATTACACTGCTGAGCCTTAATAAAGTCAGCGCCGGATAAAGTAACCGGCTTTATATTTGAGAACATAATTTTAGGTTACACTCTTGATTTCAAGGACATAAATATCAATATGAACATAAAAAATATACACGATGGTTGGTGCACTGAAATTACCACAACATACAACGAACTAATGGAAGAGTCTTCGGCTGTATGGCGTAATAGACTTGTTGACCGTGGACTGCTTATAGTTAAGGGATTGGGTCCCGATTTGACAGACAAACAGTTTCACGATGTTGCAAGTAAATTTGGTACGCTATGGACTGTTGAGGATTATCGTGCAGGGTCGGGCAAGTTTGATGTTACACTAAACAAAGAAAATTTGGCAACTCCAACCAGTTATTTTAAAACAACAAATAACCATTGGAAAGACACAGAAATGTTTTATCATGCGGACATGGCGCACATTGGAGAAAAGAGCTTTCCGGCCCGTTCATTGTACATGGTGCGCACCGCCAATGACAACAGTGGGCAGACTGAGTGGCTTAACTTAGAAGCTGCTTACGATCAGTTTACCGAAGAAGAAAAAGCATATTACAGTGACGTAAAGATTTTTCAACACTTTATGTATTCTCCGGGTACACAACTTACCGAATTTCCTTTCTTAAAGACCAATCCGTATTCTGGCAGAGTTAGCCCTAGAATGAACTGCTATGGTAAAGGTAAGACTTGGATTCATCATGCCACCAAGGCCGGGGAAGAAGTTGTTTACTTCCGTGAGTTTATGGAAAAAATCTTTCGCTTATGTGAAAGCAAGCCCAATACACGATACAAGCATACATGGGAAAATGGCGACATGTTGATTTATGACAACTGGAACAGCGTACATCGTCGTGATCTTGTGACATTTCAACCTGGTGAACCAGATCGTCTACTAAAGCGATTGTCGTTTAACATATTTGACAGCATTGAAATAGCTTAACAAAACAGGTCCATTGGACCTGTTTTTATGACTTGACAAACACTTTAAAAGGTGTTATACTACACATATTAAATTAGCACTCAAGGATTACGATGACTATGCATTTGGAAGGTCCATGGCTCAGTACCGTGGGCAAACGTAAGGGCAAGAAAAAGTTTGCATCTGCTGAGATGGCACGAAAGGCCCGCGAGTTGGACGCAGATTGGAAAGAGCTACAAAAGCGTTGGGGTGTGGCTGCAGAAGATAAAAAGCGAACTCGTGCTCTTGCTGCCGAACCATACGTTACTCCAAAACAAGTTCATCGTGGCGCTGAACTGGCTCGTATTCCCAGTCGCGACAGCGGACATGGCAATGCTACACTAAAGCCTGTTCCAGTTTATACTGGCGACAAAATGATTGGAATTGGACAACTTCATAAGTCAAACGCAGTTCCTGTGTTTAGAACTGAAGATGCAGAAGATATTGCCAGGATGCGTCGATAATGCGTGACATGGTAATCAAGGAATGTCATCGTTTAGCGGCCGTATTAGGCGAAGAACTTGACACAAATTGGAATAATATCAGTAATCGAGAGTTATTGATAATATACGGTGATTTACGAATTGATATCGAAACAGAGGAATATGATGACAAAGATTAAACTACTCGTTGCAGCCATAATGGTCGTGATATTAAGTGGATGTGCAACTCGAACAGGTACTGCTATTGTGGCAGGTACTGCTGGTATGGTCATTGGTACAGCAATGTCACAACCAAGAACAGTTGTGGTGCGTGAAGTCCAAGAACAAGTTATTATTGTTAATGACGTGTGTAACCATTATTCATTATACAGTCAACGTGCCGCTTGTGAACGTGGTTCACGTCAACGTTATTATGAAGAACAGCGGCGTCGAGATAATGAAGCATATAGATCTGGTTATGGCAGGTAATAATATATAATATATTAAAATAATATATAATATAATATAATAATATGGCCTAAATGTTGCTAAAATACAACGAAAATAGTCCAGAAATCTGGCTCAAACTCACTAAAAACGGTTGACTTCTGGACCAGATTGCAGTATAATAAACACATGAACTGCAAAAACACTCCAACACAACGCAAGCGCCGTACAGATCGTAACCATGCGATTTACGAACTGTTTTGCGAAGTGACTGGCGAAAGCTACATTGGTATCACTGTGGTTGATGGTACTGCATTGGGTTCTGTGCGTGGACGTTTTAACCGTCACCTTAGCCGTGCTAATACTGAAAGCAAGAACTGGAACCTGTGTACTGCACTTCGTACACACGGACGCGAAGGGTTCACTCCTTACTTGCTGGAAGTAGTGCGTGGCAAGACAGCGGCTCACGCTCGTGAACGCGAATTGATTGCAGTTATGCAACCTGCTCTTAACACTCTTTAAAAGGAAACACCATGTCTGATTATGCTATGTTCTCTGAAGCTGGTAACGCGGCAGTTGATGCAATCGTCCGTACTGCTCGAATCCTCAAATTGGATTGGCCCCAAGTTTATAATGAACTTGGCAGTTTGGCAGAACGTTTCCCCAAAGACTTTGGTGAAGCAACAGACACCGCAGTTCGTGAATCGGTTTACGATGCTTGTGGTTTCAAATCAGCTTTTTACATCTAAGGAACTGATATGCTTGAACAAGTTACTAAAATTGAGTTTAACGGCAAGACATACAATCAGAAACACGGCAATGCTTTTGATCGTGGTTCAGCCGACAGCTACTATGGTCGTCGACGTACCCCGCACCGTGGCGGCGTAGGTGGTGACAGTGGTCCTCGAATTGAACAGTTGTCTGAATTTGAAATCGAAGCATACAATGCTGGTTACGATTACAATGAGCACAGCGGTGACAAAAAGAATTGGGATTAATAATCCCATTGACAGTTTAATTTTAACTTAAAGGAAATATCATGTTTGAACGTATGGAAATTCGTAAAGTGGCCAATGGCTTTGTACTGACAGTAGAGTCAGAAGAGGGTGAAAAGGACTATGTGTTTGACACCCAACGTAAACTGTTCAAGTTTATCAAAGATCTAATGGATGCTACCAAGGCATGATGTGATCCAGGAATATAAAGTAATCAATGCAACGCACGATGAGTTCCATCTACAAGTTGCATTATTAATCAAAGCAGGATGGCAACCTTTGGGAGGAGTTGCCATCATTCGCGAGTATTTGACCCAGCCTACCACTTACTACTTTCAAGCATTCGTTCGATAACTTGGACCTTTCCAAGTTAGCCAGTTTCCATTTGACAGATAGTTGTCCCAAGTACTATAATTAAAACAAGTGCAAGTTTTGTAGTACTTGAATGTTCCTGCTACTTACTACTCATTTTTCGGACTAAGTTGTATAACATTTAACAATCTTTGTAAATTACATCGTAACTTCATTGGTTAATTTTACGTTATAATTGTTGTAAGCGTTAGCTGAAGTACTGCTAGCGTGACACGTACTTACAACTGAAGTTTAGTGTAATACAACAGCCGGAACAATTATGTAGAATACCACAGTAAGTATTAACGGGAGACAAACTATGAAACGAACAATTTATTTTGATACATTACAAACGCAATTAAGCGTAGACGCTAAAATTGCAATCAGCGACATTACCAGTAGTACCATTGATGTAGTAGATTCTTGGCCAGGTCTTATGAGCCTGCTTTGTCAAGAACTCTGCCACAATGACAGTGTTGATCAGGATATTACTTTGGTGATATTCAACAAAGATTCACTTGCATTTCCCGGAACAACACTAAACGAAATAGTAGACGCAATTCGCACTATTTCTACCATATCCGGACCAAAGAAAGTAAGAATAGGAATTTTAATAAATGATAAATGTGAACAAAAGTTTGTTCAGCATTTAAAGAAAAGCAACATAAGCGGCATTGTACCAAATTTTAAAACGTTTGGGGATGCCGATTTCTTTGACGGCTTAAACACTTTATTGTCGGGTACTACACACTGGCCCGACGCATACATTGTTCAACGAATCAAATCATCTACTAGATCCACAGTGGAATACGGAATTCGGTTGACTGCACGACAACGTGAAATTATGACACTGGTAGCAAATCGAGGACTCAGCAATAAAAAGATTGCTCAAGTATTAAACATCAGTGAAAGTACTGTCAAGGTACATATCAGTTCTATTTTAAAAGCATACGGAGTCCGAAACAGAACTCAGCTGGCTCTGGCCGGTAACAAAGGGCTACACGCATAATTTGCAACCTGGTTAAAATATCCCCTTCATGGGGATATTTTTTTGACTGTAGTACTGACGCACAGTATAGTACTTTTGCCTTTGAATAATCAGCACCTGTGCCTTTAACTAATATTGTACTGTGGCAAAATTGATTTTGTTGCAGTCAGATCCTAGGCAAACATACAGCCTAGAATTTTACTTTAAAGGAAAATAAAATGGCTGATATGCTAACAACTGATCCCTTCTTCGCTTTGACAAACCAGGTAGCTGGTGTACGTGAAAAGGTTTCTGATTCAATTTTTGAAAACTACAAACTACAGGTCGCTCAAACAAACGACATCAACAACCGTGCTATGCAGGTTGCGCTACACGACTCCAGCGAACTAGCTAGCATCAAGCAAGAAGTTGCCAACAGCACACTTCAAACTATGTTGGCCGCAGCTCGCACAGACGCTGCAATTGGTGCAACAAGTGCTGCCGCACAACGCTTGACAATGGAGCAAGCAGAAGCTACTCGTCGCTTAATCGTGGACTTGAACACACAAAACTTAAACACAGCATTGATCAACACAAACACAGCATTAACTGGTTTGGGCGTTCAATTTGGTGGCTTGGGTCTTGCTTATGGTGGCGCAGTAAGTGCTTACCAAAGTGCCAATCAAGTAAGCGCAGTAAACGCATTACAAAGCGCAATTTCTAGCCAAGGTCTAGTAAACACTGGTACTATGACAGGTACTACACAAACTTCTACACCTACTAGCATCAATTAATTAAGGAGATACTATTATGTATAGATCCGGAATTATTGGGCTTGGTGGTTATGGCCGTCGTGGCTATTTGGCAGCAGGTATTGGTTATCCATACGGCGTGCTAGGTGGTTATGGCTTGGGCTATGGCTATGGTTACCCAGGCTATGGTTATGGCCTAGGGTACGGAGGTTGTGGTTATGGCTTAGGCTGTGGCTACGGTGGCTACTACGGTGGCATCTCAGGCGGCTTGTTATAAAATGAGCACAGTGGGCCGACTCACAAGGTTGGCTCACTTTTTTAAGGAGTAAAAATGTTTTCAGGTTATTATTATCCATTCTACAGAAGTTTTGCGTATCCGGGATTTAACCCTTGGAGTTATAACGCCAACAACATCATTGGTAGCGCAGTGTCTAATCAAGGCTTTGTGAACACCGGCACCGCCGTGGGGGTAAATCAGATTTCCACTCCAACAGTTATATGGTGATTAGATGTACACAATAACACATACAAAATACGTTAATGGCCGGCTGGTAAAGCCCTTGGCAAGCGATCCGCTGCCAACAGTTGTCATTAATGAAAGAACTATGAACTTTCGCATGGACAATAGAACTCTATGGACACGTTATAGTTTAGGCATGATTAATTTTTCAGTTGCGCTATACAGCGGAATGGAAAGTGAAAATGTTTCGGAAAATTTAAAGCGGGCAGCATTTGCTTGCGGCAACTACTTTACACCATATTATGGTCTAAATGCTTCTAGAAAAATTGGCAGCTTGTTAAGCGTCATTGTGTCCAATGGCGAGCGTGTGGCAGAATCACTAAAGACTGGCGCAGATATTGCTGCTTACGAAACTATATGGGACAAGCAAATCAATGAACTTGCAAATTACTTAAACGAGCTTAATCCCAATTATTGGCCCCGAGACACACTTGACGAAATGTTTATCAATTTGACAGCATTGTGGGTCGACAACTTCCGAGCCCGCTTGGCAAAAGATTTTGCCACTGATTCTGTTTCGCTTGACAACATTCTCAAAATTGCTGTGTCGGGCATACCAAATCATATTCACAAAGGTTATACCAGCATTGCTGATCTGATCAGTCGCGGCATTATTGCACAGTCACCTTTAGAATTTTCGGTGTAAATTATGGCAATAATAAGCTCAAGTAAAGATGTAGAATTGACTGACTTAGAAGCGCATGTTGCGCTGTGTGCTCAGCGCCGTACTGCAACTGAGCTTAGAATAGATCATTTAGAAAGCAAACTCAAATCCGCAGACGATCGAAGTGAACGTATTCGTAATATTATGCTGGGCGGGCTTATTTCCTTGGCGGCTGGTATCGCAGGCACAATATTTGCTGTGCTGTTTAAGCATGGGGTACTTCAATGACAAATCAACAATTGGCCGAGCAACAGCGTCTTGGTGAAATATTGAAGTTGGCCCGAATGCAACTCAATGAAGAATACATGAAGAGTCATTCAGCTGCTCATACTGCCTGGATCACTACAGCAAGAACTGCCTGGACTTCGGCTGGTACATTGATACCGTTTACTACAAAATTTGTTTACCCAACAGAAGAAGAAGTAGTTGCCCGTGGTGTTACAATTTATAACTCGCTAACGCAAAATACTGCGGTACCTAAACCTGAAGTATTAAGCAAACCAATGGATGTAGCCGTGGCTCCTCCTGCTGCAATTGAAATATTGCAAGCTGGGGGTGATATTGTACTTGCTGAAATTCCAGAAGAAGTAGTATGCGTAGAAGAGACTGCTGATCTAATAACAGATGTGGTAGCAAAAGAAGAAGTTGCCGCAGTCGAGCCAGTGGCCGAGCCAACTGTGACAGATTCGTTATTAGAAAACAAATTTAAAAGCCTATTCACCAAGTGGGGCGGCCGTGGAAATTATTAAGGAAAACAAATTATGATGTTTAACAATTTAGGCTTATACTCGTACTGGCAGTACCGACGCCGTCGACCTGGACGAGTGGCAAGACGTGCTCCGGTCACACAAATCAGCAGCAGCATTGGCGGCTATGGCAATGATATTATCAATTTGGGCACTATTACCAACGTGTCAATTGTACCTGTAACTGACGTTACTGTAACGCCGTACACACCGGGACCAACCGAATACTTTTTATGTGTTGATGTTGGCGGGCCAGCAACTGTTAGATTGCCAACCAGCGTGGTGGGCAAAGTATACGAAGTAAAAGATTGTGATGGCGACGCTGCCACTAACCCAATTACAATCACAGCAATAGGCAGTACCATAGATGGTGCGGCTTCTGCGACAATTAACGTTGACTACGGAAGCCTGAGCTTTGTGTTTAACGGATCAGAATGGAGTATCGATTAATGGCAACCAAAAGAATGACAAGAATGGATGTTTATCCCGATGGTGACACAATTCCAAAAAATTTACCCGACAGTTACATGCCGGCTGCATACGGCGCACCAGCAGGACAAAATTGCTTTACCTGCAGCCATTTTAGCTTGACAACTAATACACGCTTCTGCGAAAAGTGGGACGCACCTGTAAAACCCAAATGGTGGTGTGCAGCGTGGACAACTCTTTGGCCGACTAAACTATGACATATAAATTACCTATTACTAATACTACCGAATGGGGAGTAATGAAGACCGGCACAGGTTTAACTGTGACTGCTGGAGTAGTATCAGCAACCCTTGGCTTACTTAACTATGGCTTCTTCACTGACGGCACACAAATTAACCCAGTAGCAAGTGCTGTTAATCTAGTGACATTTAACCTCACTGGGCCCGCAAACGGAATTAGCATTGTTGCAGGCACTCAACTCACTGTTGCCAATGCCGGCACATACAATACTGTGTTTACAATGAATGTGAACAAAACATCCGCTGGAGCAAGTACCATTACAATTTGGATGCGGCTGAATGGAGTTGACATTGTGGGTTCAACCCAAGATTTAATCTTAACTGGCGCATTAGATACAATCTTTGTCACTGGTAATTTTACATTAGATATACCAGCTGGCGGAAATGTCGAACTATGCTGGAGCAGTGCAGACACTACTATGCAACTACTAGCATTACCACCAAGAGTAGCGCCCATTAGACCTTCGGGCTCTAGCGCAAAAGTAACACTAACCAGGATCTCATAATGTCATTGAATCTATCAACAAAAATTGTCACCACAACCCCATATGCTGTTCTGAATACAGATCAAGTAATTTTTATCAATATAACATCTGGCGCTGCTTCGGTGGTACTACCATCAACTGGTAACGCCAATGGTGAAGACTGCTGCGGCGATGAAAGCAACGACAAAAAATACGAGGCTGGTAAGTCAACAGTACTAAAGCGTTCATTTTATATTAAAGATTTCAGCGGCACTGCTGCAACCAATCCAATCACCATTACATCAACAGGAGGAAAGACCATTGACGGCGGCTCCTTTGCATTGATCAATGGAGGATATGCCCATATACAGGTAGTATATGATGGCACAAATTGGAAGATTATAAGTTAATCTCCAAGTAAACTTAGTTAACAATATAAGGAAAAACTAAAATGTCATATACAAATAACCCCCGCTCTCTTATTGCAGGAACAGGTATCACAGTATCACCTACAACAGGAACAGGCGCAAACTCAGTAACTATCACTGCAAACGGACTTGCATTAGAGCCAGTACGTATTGCGCTAGTATCGCCGGATACTGTACTAGCAACCGACTCTATTGTAAGTTATCAACTTACAGTACCTGGCGCAGTTGCAGTAGCATTGCCAGCTGGTATCACAGGCACTGTATACTATCTCAAAGATGGCACAGGTGACGCTGCTGTCAACCCTATTACTATTACTCCTAACTTGCTTGAAACGATCGACGATGCTGCCACTGCAACTATCAACACCAACTACGGTGCATTGACATTGGTGTACACTGGCGCCAAGTGGGAAATCATCTAAGGATTTACAATGACGGAACACGATGTAACGTCAATGAATAAGGAAAAATAAAATGTATAAGAAAATTACACATACAATCGTCGAAGAGCACTTCGACCACCCAATGGGCGTTGGAATTGCAGCCAACGTTGGTATGCCAAAGAGCATGCGTCACTCACTTGCTGAAATTATGCCAGCTGGACAATTTAAAACATTTGTTGACAATTACTTCATTAAATCTGAAGACGCCCTGATTGATTTGGCAAACGCAACATTTGACGAATCGCTTGACTTTCAAGCTGCATTAGCAAAAGCAATGGAGTACGAAGGACTTGGAGACATGCTTGAAAAGTATTATGATGTTGAATTTAAAGAACGTTTCAACCAACAGTTAAACAATGCAATCTTACAACTTCTGTTCTATTGGAGAAACACTATTCGAAAATTTGATAATAAAGATACCTTGAATAGAATTAAAACTTCTGGATGGGCAGCAGGAATGTTGCTAAACCAATACAATAATTATTGGGACAGAGACATTGGAAGAACATTGTTTGATGATTTCTTCCAGGAACTTATAAATTTAGGCAATGCCAAATTTGCCAAGAATAAAGCAAATGAAACAGCAGCAATGGATCGATTATCGGCTGCGGGATCAAAGTTGTCAAATTATATATCAACTGGTGCTATCCAAAATCATCCAGAGTTTTTTACTCCGTAATGCCGGGACAGCTAGTTGATCTAAGAGAGTGGGCCAGTCCTGTTGAAGAACAATGGCAACTGGGTAGTTGCACTGCACAAGCAGTAGTTGGTGCGTATGAACTATTGACTAAGATGCACTACCCAGACCAAGCAGTTGACCTAAGCAGATTGTTTTTGTACTACAACGCTCGAAAGCTTTCTGGCGACATAAACGAGGACATTGGTGCTTATATTTCAACTGCAATTGAAGCAGTCAAGATTTACGGGTTGTGCCGCGAAGATTTGTGGCCTTACGACACTGATAAATTTCGAGTAGAACCCAACTGGAAAAGTTATTTTGATGCTAGGCGTCGCACAATATCTAATGTGTACGAAATAACTTCACACGATCAGATTATCAACATGCTGGATAAACAATATCCTGTGGTGGTCGGTGTTGCTGTTTATTCTGGATTTAATCGAATAAGCAATCAATCAACAACGCTGAAACTGCCGCCATCTGCTGAAGAGTCCATGGGCAGTCATGCCATGTGCATAGTTGGCTATGACAATGTGCAACAAGCATTTTTATTACGAAATAGTTTCGGTGACGACTGGGGCGAAGGTGGCCATATGTGGGTTCCGTATGCGTATGCAGACGCAAATTTCTCGGATATGTGGACCTTTGATATACTTTTAAAAAGTAGCATTTAGTATTACCTTTTTGTTGTAAAAATACAACACTTTTTTACCACTTTTTTGAAGATTTTTGCCAGAAAAAGGTTGACGTCCTGGTCCAGATGCGCTATAATAAACACATAGACAGCAACAAACAGGAGTTTAAATGAGCAAACAAGATCATACTGTGTACATTTATAAAGCAGACAAGCGCACCAAAGCAGGCGAGCGACTTGTTAGCACTACTGTTTGGCGCAATCGTGATGCGGCTGAAATGAAGCGTGAAGTTCGCGAACTGCAATACGAACTGTGGCCCGTTAGCAAAGGCTTCCGCATCGAATTCTTCCCTACAATGAAAACTGTAAAGAATTTGATGACTGGCAAAGACATTCAAATTGATCGTGACACTCCTTGGAGTTGCAACCCAGCTTCCGAATCTTACTGGAGCATGTGATATGATGAATCAGAACATACAAAAACTTATCAACGATTACCAAACAATCTTGGATCGAGATCCAATGGATCAGATGGAAGACACCCAGTCTATTCTGCTTAAATTTACTCAAGCTCTTGCAGTAGAGCTAGGTGAGATTGTAGTAGCAAGTCCTTACAATGAAGGCGTTCACATGTACTTTGATGAAAAGATTGCTCGTTACGAAATTAAAAATGCTGTGGGAATTGAACAATGATACGAATAATTTTCTTTTGGTTGGTCCTTTTTGCCTTGTTCTTTTTTGGCATAAAATTTCTTAGAAGTTTGTCCGGAAGCGAGGCTTGGGCATTGACAAAGCTAGCATCTTATGCTATACTATGTTCACTGCTAACAACAGCATTTTTGGTTCTTATTGTAATTCTTTTTTAAAGGTGTATCATGAAACGTATTTTGACTCTCTCTATTTTGGCTGCGGCAGTTCTTGCTACTGGTTGTACTCGTATTGAAACTGGTGAAGTTGGAGTCCGAGTCGGCTTTGACAAACAGGTCCAAAGCGGCGAATTGCTGCCTGGTTCTTTCAACCAAAGTATTGTTGGCAGCATCCTTACATTCCCAATCAAGGACGTTAACGTGACCTTGGACAATATGACTCCGGTGGCTGCTGACAACAGCACAATGAAAGACTTTGATGCTGTGGTTGTTTACAACATCAATCCTGCACAAGTGGCCGAACTGTACAGCACCAAGAACAAGAGCTTCCACGCCGAGTTCAAAGGCGACACTTATGTGATGTACAACTACATTGTTCAAAATGCTCGTAACGCTATCTACAAAGCCGCCCGTAAGTACGAAGCCTTGGACATGGCAGACAAGCGTAATGACATGGAAAAGTTCATTCAAGAAGAAATTGTGCGAAACATGACTGAAGAAAAGTTGGACGGTGCAATTACAATCAGCCAAGTTATGATTCGTAATGTTGTGCCTAGCGACACAGTAGTCGAAAGTGCCAACGCATTGGTTCGTAGTAAAAACGAACTCAAGCAGAAAGAAGTTGAAGTTAAGACTGCTGAAGCTGAATCGCGTCGAATGGCAGCACTGGCCAACAACTCAGGTGCAAGTATTGCATTCATGCAAGCCCAGGCCATGTTGAACGTTAGTGAAGGTATCAAGAACGGCAAGGTTCAAACCATTGTTGTGCCCTCTAACTTCAACGCATTGATGATGCCCAAGTAATGAGCAATCTTTGGTTCAACATCAGATTCGGTGTGCGCCATTTTCAGTTCTCGAGGGACTGGGAAATAACATTTCGTGTTAATCCTTACTTCCTTGAGAACCCTCCTGCTAAATGGTTTGAGATTTATTGTTTATTTGGAAAGCAAATCTGATTATGAAACAGCGCGGATTTACCCTTATTGAAGTGATGGTTGTATGTGTAATGGTTGCAATTGTAATCATGATTGCTATTCCAGCAATAGTCGGTACATCCAGCACTAATAATATTAGCTATGGGGTCAATGGCATGACTGAAAGCAGATGCATTGAAGGTTACAAGTTCATCATTGATCAAAAAGGTAATTCCCGCCAAATCTTAGATGAGTTTGGCAAGGGTGTTCGTTGTGAACGAGCAAGTGTGCCCGGAGGTATGCAATGACTATAGTCAAGAAGCCTATCAAAAGTGTAAAGCCCACAGAACTGCATCATGACTTAATGGGGCGCGAGTTCAAAGAAGGTCAGTATGTTGCAGTAAGCGACAATGGACTTTATATTGCTCAAGTAAAACGTTTTACTCCCAAGATGGTTGAGGTTGAAAAAGTTGGCTCAAAGTATCGAAGCACCCGACTAAAGTATGCAAGCGATATGGTTATCTTAGACGGGCCCGATGTGTTTATGTGGGTACTGACCAATGGACTTTAAGGCCAAAACTAAAGAAGAAGCGTATGATTTTTTAGTAAGAGCAGGCATTATTCGTCCCAATGAACGCACTTTAGAAGGACGAGAGAAAGAAGAGATGATGCTTATCTTGACTCTTCTTACTCCCACACACTCAACTAACAATCAACGATTTATCACTGAGCACTACCAGTACGGCGAACTAGAATACTCAGTTACTTTTTTCGACGAAAAAGAATACGATATCATTGAAATCAAAACATAACTCATAATTACATATAGTTTTAAGGAAACCACATGGCAGATATTATTGACGACGCACAAGAAGCAATGGAAGCGCAAGAAGAAATGCGCAAAGCATTAGCAAAAGAGTTTGTACCAATTCGCACTGGCTTTTGCCTCGAGTGTGAAGAACCAACAGAGTTCACGTTCTGTTGCGTAGATTGTAGGGACTCCCACGAAAAGCGTGAGAAGATGAAATCCATCAACGGAAAGTAAGCCAAGGACGTAGTTACCGTATCAGGTAAATATCTGATGCGTTTACGTGAACTATTATCTGAAGTCAAAATTGACAACCAACAAGGTGCTGGAGCAGTTCCTTATAACCAAGATGTAGACTACTTTGGTCTGCGTGTTATGATGAAGCCCAGCACATTCCTACGACTGGCTGCTCCGCTTGGACAAGAGCACAGTGCTGAACTAGAAAAATACATTGCCGACGGTGGTGCCATTGGTGCTCCATTCTTAGAAATTAAAATCCCGCAGGAATGGGATGACGGCGACTATTCCAAGACTGCACAAGTTGCAGGGCACGAAGGTCGCAATCGTATGACAGCCGTTAAAAAGCTAGAAGGCGATGCTCCTATTGAAGTACACATTTTCCCTCGCGGTGGCTATCGTGCCCGTGACATTACTCCTGAATTTCGTGCGGCATTGGTACGTGGACTACAAGCTGAAAAAGCAACCAACATTGTTGCTGGGCCACTATTTGAGGAAGGCTTAGAAGAAGGCTGGAAAGATACAGTTGCTAACTTAGCCATTGCAGGTGGCATTGCCGCAGGCGGCATGGGTGGCATGATGGCCAAGCAGTCGGCACAGGATTACTTCAAAGAGCCAACTGCTGTAGTAGCACAGGCGCCAGCAGTTAAAAAAGCAGAAGCACCAAAAACGTTTGCACAAGCTAAAGCAAGCCCGGCGGCTCCGGCCGCATTAAAAGCAGAACCAAAGAAAATTGATGTCAAGACAATTACTAGCAATCCGCTCGAAGGGGTACTATTAAAAGTTGCCAAAGCATCTGGACTCCAAGGTTCCGAGCTTGCTGCATTTATGGCGCAATGCGCTCACGAAACACTAGACTTTAAACGTCTAACAGAATTTGGCGGTAGCTTAGACTTCCGCAAATATGATCCAAAATACGCCCCAAAGAAGGCCAAAGCACTGGGTAATAAACAAGTCGGGGACGGCGCAAAGTATAAAGGTCGTGGATTTATTCAAATCACAGGACGTTGGAATTACAAGCAAGCTGGCGAAGAATTAGGCTTACCATTGGAAAAGCATCCCGAGTTAGCAGAAGATCCTGCTACAGCGGCTAAAATTGCTGTTTGGTTTTGGAAGCATCGTGTACAACCAAACGTAGATAACTTTAAAGATACTACTAGTGTTACAAAACAAGTCAACCCGGGTATGCGTGGTTTAGAACAGCGCAAAGATAACTTTGCTGATTACATGCAAGTTGCAATGCGATAGGCGGTCGTTTTGAACTGCTACAAGTTCAGCAAAAAAACTAAATATAATACACGGTTTTAGATGATTCTGAGCCATCAATAAAGGAAAAGAAATGTTATCATTTTTAAAGAAGCTATTTGGGTTTGGTACTACACCAGCAGTCGAGGCTCCGTATAAAGTCGAAGTGCAAGTTGTAGCCGAAACAGTTACTGAAGTTGCGCCAGTTGTAGTTGAAAAGAAGCCACGTGCCAAAAAGCCGGCTGCTCCTAAAGCACCACGTGCTAAGAAGGCTCCTAAGGCATAATAATGTTTTTAACCGATATCACTCCACGAGTCACTGTATATGAATCCCTGCGTCAAGTAAACGGACGTTGGGCCCGTGTCAATACGGAAACAAATACAGTCGTGGAGTTTTATCATGGTGACAATACCATTATCGTCGAAGGCGGTAATGTTTTCAAGAGTGCAGAAGGCGAAGAACTAACACAGCGCATCAATCAAGCTGATGTAGAACCAACTATCCGCTTTCTTGAAAAGATTACAGGAATCCCGCATTTTGAACATGCGCTAGGTACTACTGGCAAGACTCCCACAAGCGGCGACTTGGATATTGGTATGCCAGCAGGCGTTACCAAAGAAGAATTGGTTGCCAAGCTAAGCCAATGGACATCACAACACGGTGAAGATTCAAAAGCATTCATTCGAAAGTCTGGCATCAGTGTACATTTTAAAACACCAATTGGTGGCAGTCCTGAACGTGGTTATGTACAAACTGACTTTATGTTTGTGCCCAATTTGGAGTTTGCAAAGTTTGCAATGGCTGCTGATCCGCACAGCAAGTACCGCGGCGCCCACAAACAAATTCTACTAAGTAGCATTGCTAAAGTACTAGGCTTCACTTGGAATCCAACTACTGGCTTAATTGATCGTGCGACTAAGAAGTTAGTTGACAACGGTGACGATCCAGATCATATTGCCAAGTTATTGTTTGGAGCAGGTGCGGATCGTACCAGTTTAACCAGTGTAGAAGCTGTACTTGCAGCACTAGAAAATAATCCCGAACGCGAAGCGTTGTTAGCAGATGCCAGAGAAACACTAGGTCGCGATGGAGTTGAGATTTAAAATGTTATTACGTCATATATTTGAAACTAGAATTGAAGTGTTAATTGAGGGTCGTGGTTTAGCGGCTCGAGTTCCTGGTGAGCAATTTAAGAATCCGCAAGGCGATGTAATTACATTCCAAAGTTTGGACTTCTTTCCGGAGCGCGGCCAATTTGCTTCTGCTGAAGAAATGCAAGCAGAGATTGCTGCACAAGGTAAGGGTAAAAATATTCATTGGAGCAACAATACCAATTCTGGTATGTTGGCCTTTGCCATTGCTACATTCACTGACGAGAACAAGAAAGCGTATTACCTAGGACGCTATTACAGAACAATCAGTCCTAATCGTGTACAAAACGATTGGCAACATAAAGACATTCCCGGCGGCTTTAAGTACCAAAGCAAAGCAGGACAAAAAGAAAATACAGGCTATAAGCCCAGCGAAGTATTAACACAGTTCAAAGACAACACAGTTGATTCTATCTCTAGACAAATTATTACCAAGTTTGGCCAAGGAAGCGATGAAGTTGTTGCTTTGAACGCATTTTTAAAAGCCAGCAAATTTCCTATTACATTCCCCAAGGGAAACATAAACATGACAGCGTTTCGCGACTACTTCTGCGAAATGCTACAGCCAATGGCATTGCTAATGGACAAGCCAATCAAAGGTAATGCCGGGGAAGCTGCTGACATCTTCTTTGGCAGCGGGGGCTACAAAGGTAGCACTATCAGTTTCAATAATAGCGTAACAGGTGGCTTATATGACAGCTTGTTGGTTAGCCCCGAAGGTAAGCAAATTAAGTTGTCAAGCAAGGGTGCAAGCGGTGCAAGTGCAAGTGTTGTTAACTTGCTAAAGAGTATTAACGAATTAAAGGTTGCTCCCAAAGGCGCAGTATTGCTTGAAAAGCACAAAGTAGTCGTTGAGATTCTAAAGGACATTGATGCTAAAGGCCACTTTGGTGCTCCGTTAAAACTAGCAGTAGACTACAAAATGATCAGTCCCGATGATGCTACATTTGCAATGACATTAAAGAAGTATGGTCCCGATGATCAAATTGATTGGGCCGGCCACACTGCATTAGAAACATTGTACAATGGACGCAAGGCACGTGATATGCGTGTTATTATTCCAATGGAACACATGATCAGTGCTATTGCTTATAAAGTTGCTGCTCACGTTAATGCCAATACAAACTTTGGCAATGCTGCGTCTGACATTTTAAACCACAGTGCATTGGTGCAGATGTACACAAATACATCCGAAACCAAGGACACAATCAGCATTGACAACTTCAATGCGGTATACCCAAGCGAAACTGTTACAGGCGTTTTACTTGATGCTAGTAAAGCATATATGAGTACGCAGGGTAAGGGCAACTTTACCTTCAAGATTCTCAAGAATGGTGCCAAAGAAGCCGATATAGCAGATGACGGTGATGCTACTGTTGCAGTACCGCAGCCTAAGAAAATTGTGCCTAAGGACAAGTCTGCAATGACTGTTACTAGCACCAATCGAGAGTTGAAGTAACCAAAATCAGTGAATTCCATAAATAGTAGTTGAGTATGACTCTACTTTTGTATATGGACATTCATGAAAAAACTTCTATTACTACTATTAATCCCAATTTGTGGCTATGCTGCCGAGTTGCAACATGGATTCAATAGCCCGTCGTTTTCCGGAATTGGTTACAGTACTCACATATTAACTATTAAACAGTTAGAAGACCAAGGCAAGCAAAATAACAAAAATGTAGCAGATTCATTGAAGGCGCAGGCCGAGCGTGATGCTGCTACAAATCCACAGGCACAGTTCGTTGCCAATCTACAAGCCCGCATATACTCGCAATTAGCAAAACAATTAACTGATAGCTTATTTGGAACAGCTGGTACTCCAGCTTGCACCAGTGCAACTGCTGGCGCAGTGTGCGGAGAGATTCCTGATATTGCTGGCAATAACATTACTTGGAAACTTGGCGTAGGTGCAGACACTGGTATGATTGTAATCACTATCCAGAATCTAACCGATAGTTCTCAGGTTACTATTATGAAGGTACCAAGCGGTACGTTTGCATTTTAATATGATCAAACTTATAGTATCCTTATTAGCAGTGCTTTTAGTAAGCGGGTGTGCGTCAACATCTATTATTAAAGGAAAACTAACCAATGAACAATTTGATGCTCCTGTGGTAGAACAGAACATATATCTAAAACAACAAAGCGGCGACTTAGCAGGACCAGCTGGTGGTCCATTAACTGTTGCAGTATATGGCTTCAAAGACCTAACAGGGCAACGTAAAAGTTTAACTAACATTGCAAGTTTAAGTTCGGCTGTGACACAAGGAGCAGAGAACTTTTTAATTAAGTCGTTGCAGGACGTTGGCAGTGATAAAAAATGGTTCATTGTTGTTGAACGTGTTGGCTTAGAAAATTTAATTAAAGAGCGTCAGATGATTCGCCAGATGCGTGAGCAGTATCAGGGTAAAGATGCAAAGTTGTTACCACCAATGATTTTCGCTGGAATCATTATGGAAGGCGGTATAATTGGTTATGATTCAAATACACTAACAGGCGGCAATGGATTTCGATTACTGGGCATTGGCGCATCAACTCAATACCAAAGTGATACTGTTACAATAGTTCTTAGAACAGTGAGTGTAAGTACCGGCGAAGTGTTAACGTCGGTTACAATTACAAAAACAGTATTAAGCTATATGGACAAACTGGGAGTATTAAAGTTTGTCAACGTAGGAACCGAGGCAGTCGAAGCAGAAGTCGGAACCAGTGTAAATGAAAGTATCAATAAAGCAGTGTCTGTTGCTATTCAAGCCGCTGTTGTAGATACTATTAAAGAAGGCGCTCGTAAAGGGCATTGGGGATTCGCAAAAGAATCAATAAAGTAAGATCTTGTGCATAGATCTTGCTTGTATGTTATATACTCTGGCGATTCAGAGTCTAAGGGCATAGCCCAGAGGAGCGTGAAATTTAACATTTCGCGAACTTATATTATGTTTGAAAGAATTAAACTACACAGATACATTGCAGTATGTGCCGTTGCTTTTTATGGCAGCATGGCACTGGCACAAGTAACAACGCCCACTGGCGCAAATAGTGTTTACATTGAGCAAATTGGTAACAGCAACAATATTTTAATTGAGCAAGTTGGCAATGCAAACAACATTGGCGGAACAGCAAATGCTACACCCAGCAGTTCCAACTATGGCACAATCACTGGCAACACCAACACACTTACATTACGTCAAACTGGCGACGGCAATTTGAGTCAGTACAATATCAAAGGCACAGACAACATTTATTCATTGGTTATGACCGGCAGTGGAAACAAGACAAAGTTAGATGCTGGCGATGCTAATACAAACAATCTGCGCAATTCAATAACCGAAACCATCATTGGTGATACTAACACTGTTACACAAACATTAGTGGGTAATGATATTACAAGTACATTGGCAATTACAGGAAATACAAACATTGTTAATAAAGAGATAAAGAGCAGCAATGCATCAAGTACTGTGACAATTATGGGTGGAAACAATACACTTGACATTCAACAAGTGGACATTTCAGGCGCACGTGGACATTTGTTAACTCAAACAGTTGCTGGAGACTTTAATACTATTACTACTCAACAGCAAGGTACAATCGACACCACTGTTAATATTTCCACTGCTGGCAATTCAAATCAAATTGTTGTTAGAACAAGTAGCTCGGCTATCGTCAATCCTCGTTAAGTATTATGAAGCTACTGCTAATTGCATTGTTGCTTATTAGTCACAGTCCACTTCATGCAGGGCCTGCTATTGGTGCAGTGTCAGAAAATAAAGGAACCAGCTGTGAAATCGAGCGCGGCTCATCTAAATTATCTGGACTTAAAGGTGCCGCAGTTGAAAGCATGGACACATATCGCACTGGCGGGTGTGTTAGCGATATTGTATTCAAAGATGATACCAAGGTTAAGATAACAGAAAATAGTCGCTTGGTAATCGACGACTTTGTGTACGATCCAAAGAAGGGTGATGCGGGCAAGTTGGTAATGCGAGTAGGCATGGGCACTGTTCGTTATGCGTCGGGACAAATTGCCAAACAAAATCCACAACAAGTTTCCATTAAGACGCCCACTGCAAATATTGCAGTTCGCGGCACAGACTTTACAATGACAGTTGACGAGACTGGTCGTAGCCTTGTGGTGCTGCTACCAAGTTGCAAAGATCAAATTGATGTTAAGACATATGAGCTTGAGGAGAATCGTTGTAGAGTTGGCGAGATACTTGTTTCAACTGGGGCAGGCGATGTACTATTGTCACATCCGTTCCAGGCCACATACGTTATAAGCAATTCTGTAGCGCCATCTACTGCATTTATTATGCAGACTGTTGAAAGTAAACTAAACAATAATTTAATACTTGCACAGCCCAAAGAAGTTGGCCGAGTACTTCGTGACGTGTCGGGTAAGACTAAACGTGACGAAGAATTGGAAGCATTAGAAACAGAGGCTGCCCGTCGATTAGCACAGGCAGTATCAGACAAGCGAGAAGATCTTGAACACGCACGAATTTTAATATTAGAAGATATGGCAGTAAAAGCTGGTTGCAATTCAGCAACTAGCGTGTGTGTCAGTTGGGATAATCCGTCTGAATCAGCAATACAAAATCGTGGCAAAGGTATAGCATTCCGTAATACTGAAAATACGCACTATGCCGAAGTTAAAACACAAGGCTATGCATCAAACACCACGGTTGCAATTAGCCACAACGATGTTGCAGCTTCAACTATCATTGGTGACGGCAGTGTTGGCGGGAATGTGATTAGTATACTTCAAAACGTTGGAGTAGCAAAGAGATAATGGGCGAGCTACATCTGTTACACATGTATCAGGCCTGGCAGCAAGGCAATGATAACTATGCACGTGATTGGCAAAGATTTGTCAGTCTGGCCGCAGTATGGAACAATACATCGTCGGACAACCTGCTATGTGAATTGAAAAAGTACAATTGGTTCAAAACATGAAACTTTTATTTTGTTGGATACTGATGTTTGTTACATCATTGAGCACCGCAGCTACAGTGTCACAGGCAATGAATGTAAGCAGCCAGGGCAGCGACTACATATTTGTTTATCGTGGTAATAACCCAACCGAATTTGATGCGCTGATAGCATATAATCCAGTTGGATGGACTGCTACATGTAGCTCAGGGCAGGCATGCACAGGACAAACAGCTACAATTATTAGTTGGGCAAGACCGGATCCAGATTACTTGTTTTTATACACAAAGAACAGCGACGGCACTGCATATATTCCCTCTTCTGGTGCATATTATTCATTCTCAAGTCCACCTGCTGCATGTTGCAGTGCTGGATCACCATCTGTCTTTGTGCCAAACAGCTATAATACAACTCGACTACAAACATATAATAGTAGGCCCATTGACCAGCGTAATGCGCAGATATACATTGAACAAATTGGATCAAATAATATCACTACAATTGAGCAGACCGGGACTAAAGATAACCATGCAGAGTACGCCAGCAATGGTAATAACAATACTGTAAACATTTTACAAACAGGCGATGCTACTACCTCAAACTACACAGATCTTGGAATAATTGGCAATGCCAATACAGTGTCAATTACGCAACAAAGCACGGGCGGAATCAAAGGTGCGTTTGTAAAAATAAATGACAACAACAATAGCTTATTATTATCACAAAAAGATAGCGGTAGCCATTATGCAGAAGTAACACTAAGCGGCAGCAACAAGAATGTAGATATTTTACAGCAAGGTTCTGCAGGCCATGTGGCAAGTGTAGGCCTAACTGGAAATCCAACTGATTTAAGTTTAACACAATCTGGCTCAACACAGCACTTCTACAGCATACAATTCAATTGTGCCACAGCAGGTGGTTGCGCTAAGATTACAGTCCAACAAGGACAGTAAGCTAAATATCTATACTATGAAACTACGAGATTCCAACCCACAAAATAATAGATTAGCTGAACAACAGCTAGACGAAATCAACATGAGCCCGTCAAGTCTAAAGCAATTGGCCAGCAAGATCAATGCTCGAGCAGGTATGGAATTTGAAATGATTGTACCTGGTGCTCAAAGTGATGATGATGATGACGACTGGGAAGCTGATTACGATAACGATGAACGTACACGTAGCTTTTCAGACATTGAAGAATTCTTCAATGATGGCGACTACAACAGCCGTGATCAAGTTCAACGCTTGATTGAAAAATTACAAGAACGCTATTACGAGTGGGAAAGCGAAAAGATTGACGAAGACTGGAGCAAAGACGGGGAAGATTACTTACGTGATTGGATCAACAATAACGAGTGGGTAGAAGAAGATAAAATCCGCGAACATTTAGAATCACAAGGGTTAGATGAAGAAGCTGTGGATGCTGCAATGGCTGCTGGTAATAGTGCGCCGCGTTACACCAAATTGGATGCACAACAGGCTGCTCGTGAAGCAGACGAAAATTACAATCACTACATGGAAGCAAAGAGTGCTACTGATGATGAATTTGAAGAATTAGTCACAACTGAATGGGAAAGCAACGGCAGCATGTACGACTCTGCGTTAGACGAGTACCGTGAAGAAAATCAAGGTACCGCAGATGAAGGTGACTTCTTAGAAGATGCCAGGTACCGCTACATGAGTGATATTTCGGGAGAGTTTGATATACAATGGCCATACTACACTAACTCCGGGGCCAGTGGCGAAGTCAACGCAGAATCTGTTGCTGAAGATTTTGCCAAAGCAATTGGACGAGAAGTCAAATCCAGCGGCTCTTATCACTCGGGCAGTGTGGCTCGTCCTGATGCCAGTAACTCGCACTATGTTGTTGAGCCTGACGGTAGCTTAACCGCAGACGACAGCGCAGATGGCGGTTTAGAGTTTGTTAGCCCAGCATTGCCTATCGCCGAATTGTTGTCTGATCTAGACAAAGTTGCCAAGTGGGCTGGCATGTATGGCGCTTACACCAACAAGTCAACTGGCTTGCACATTAACGTCAGCGTTGAAGGTTGGTCCGGCGACATGGGCAAGTTAGATTATGTCAAATTAGCATTGCTGATGGGTGACAATTACATTTTAGAAAAGTTTGGTCGTGCTGGTAATACCTATTGCAAAAGTGCAATGAACGAAGTTAAAAATCGTGTGAGTCAACGCCCCGAAGATGCAGAAGTATTGCTGGGGAAAATGAAGACAGGTTTAGATTCACTTGCAAGCAAAGCAATTCACTCGGGTGCTACTCAAAAGTTCACCAGTATTAACACAAAGGACGGCTACATTGAGTTTCGTAGTCCCGGTGGTGATTGGTTAGGAGAATATGCAAGCGACCCAGGTACAATCACAAACACCCTGCTACGTTTCGTTGTAGCACTAGATGCTGCTGTAGATCCAGAAAAGTACAAACAAGAATATTTGAAAAAGTTGTATGCAATTCTACAACCTAAAACTCATAATGATACCATGGCTTACTTTGCACAGTATGCCGCGGGACAAATGCCCAAGGCAGCACTAAAGAGTTTCATTCGTCAAGCACAGTTAGAGCGTCAAGGTAAAAAACCTGAGGTGCCGCAGCAAGAACCAAATTGGTATATCAAGAATCGTGACACCAATGAGATTGTTAAGAACTACTATGCTGCCAGTTCTGAAGAAGCGTTTAAATACCTAGAAGACTTTAAAGCACAGAACCCAGGTGATTACATGTACGGTAAGATTTCTGCTCCTGCAGCAACTGCAACGACGGGTGCGCCAACTGGCAGTGGCGAGTGGACTGGACAATGGCTAATTAAAGACGGCAGTGATAGAGTGCTACATACTTTTGGCGGTATTGGCAATAGTCAAAGTGATGCAAACCGTATTGCAATTCAATGGCTAACTAGAAACGGATATGGACACGGCACCGAAGTATCAGTTGTTCCAGAGATGAGATAACATTACGTAAGTGGTAAGCTATGCTAATACGTGAATTACTTGAGGCTGACATTAAATTGGGCAGCAATAATAATGCAGCTCGAGCATGGATTGATAAAGTCTATGCCAAGTACCCGCACACTATGCAAAACAATCACGTTATGGTATGGGGTTCAGGTGACGACCAGCAGTTTGCTATGTTTGAACTTGTTCCAAGTTTTAGTAAGCGCGGCGCAGTTGAAGTCAAATGGTTCCAAGCATATCCATTGCGTCAAGGTGTTGGCTCTAAAGCAATGAAAGAATTGCAAACGATGGCCCGTGAAGATGGTATTGCACTTACGCTATTCCCGTGGGACAAGGGACAAGTTAGCCAAGCCAAGCTAACAAAGTTCTATCGAGGACAAGGCTTTAAGCCAACTGTTAAAGGTGGCAAAGCAATGGCATGGGAAACAAGTGTGGCAGAAAGCTCTGGTGTTATGTTTTCAAAAATAATGGGACACGAAACAAGCGCAGAGGCTGCACAACAAATTCAACAACATGGATTTAAGAAATCACATACTGGTATATTCTTCAATGTAGGAGATCAGAATTACTCAGGTGGCGGTTATGGTGGCACAGTAGTAATGGCAAAAGTTTCGGGACCTGCTGATGACATTCTAAATTTAGATGATGACAATGACTTGCCGGACGAGTTAGATGAGTTTGCGGACGGTGAGGAAATTGCTAACTACGCCCGTAGCGAAGGATATTGGGCCTGGACCGATGGTGTGCAATTTGCTGTACTTGACCCAAGTCATATACAAGTTGTTAAGCAAGGTGTGGCGTAAACTGTAAGTTGCCAATAACGTCATCTTTGAAGATTGGTCCTACTACAGCAGTCGTAAGTACTGCACAATAATCATGTGTAACAAAAGGTTAGCAGGCCAGTAAATATTCTGCCGGGTAAGCATCTAAGTGTGTGCCGATGCCCAATTCTGTGAGTACACCACGGACTCGTATTCACTACCCGTCTTCGTACGGATGCCTTAAAACGGTGCCCCATTGTGGTTTCACGTTTGAATACTAGTATACAGGTTGAGTGCAGCGCAAGTTGACTTAGTTCCAATGCATCCATAACAACATATGACACCGAAGTTGTTTTAAAAATCGTAATAGGTCGGGTAAGGTACAGAGCCCAGAGATGCGGAAACCAAAACACCTATTGTCTCAGTGTGGCTGATCGTCTAAGCAAACATCTCATCCGGCATCCTTTACAGGGTGTCGTATGGCCACCCAATCTAGCAAAACTATTCATCTTAGTTCAAATTTTTCGTGTTAACCAAAACACAATACACAAATAATTAACCCGCAAAATTATGGAACTATTATACTTGCACCGTAAAATTTTATGATGCCGCAAAAATATGGTTAACAGATGAACGTACACTATATAGGACTCTAAGGGTAACTACGAGTCGTTCTGGTCCAGACTTATTTGACTTGACTTTCAGTCAAAAATGTGTTAAATTATAGTATGAAAAACTTTATTCCCGGTCCATTGAGTATTGCTTGGGTAGCAGTTACGGCTGTTATACTTGTGGCATTAAAAATCTCTAACCCTGTGCCTGTTGAAAGCATTCAACTCAAAGGCTTTGATGCACTACTGTCAGTTGACACTCCTGTTGATTCTGATAGTGTTGTTATAGTCGACATCGGCGAAGCCAGTATAGAACGCCAGGGACAGTGGCCGTGGCCTCGGCGAGACCTAGCTCGAGCAATTGAACAAATACAAGAACTGGGTGCTGCCGCAATTGTTGTTCCTGTTATTATGAGTGAAGCAGACCGTTTTGGCAGCGATCGAGATCTAGTTAAAGTACTTGGCCGCACCAACAGTGTTATTGCCCAAGCACCTACTACGCAAAACAAACGTCCTGACGCAGTTCGTCGTGGTGTTGCTGTTATAGGTGGTAATCCGTTAGAATGGGTGTACTCTTGGCCTGGCGCACTAAGTCCTTACCGGCCATTGGCTAATGCAGCCGCTGGAGTAGGTACAACTGTTGTTGCTCCTGAAGTAGATGGTGTTGTTCGACGCATGCCACTTATTGTGGGCGTAGGCGAAGAAATTTATCCCAGCTTGCCATTAGAAGCACTTCGTGTTGTTACTGGACAACAAAGTTATCAAGTTAAAATGAGTTCAGCAGGAATTGAAAAAGTTCGTATTGCTGGACAACCTGTTATCACCACAGACGAACGTGCCAGAATCTGGTTGCGTTGGAACAAGAACTTCACACGCTATGAACTATCTGAATTGGCCAATAAAAACGTAAATCTGCAGGGTAAAGTGGTAGTGTTAGGCTTGTCAGTAGAAGGCCTAGGTGGTATTATTGCTACACCGCGTGGTGAAGCCTGGGCACACGATATTCAAGCACAAACTGTACAAACATTGCTTGACGGTGATAGCCCTGTACGCCCTGCATTTGCCAATGCAATCGAATTGATAACAATTGTGCTTATAGCGTTTCTACTAATTTTCGCGATGCCTAGATTGCCTTTTTGGGCAGTGGGCACAGCACTATTTGCAACCATTGGCAGTGTTGTGTGGGGTAGCTTTTTTGCGTGGAGCAACTATAGTCAACTATGGGACATTTACTCTTTAACGTTTGCAGCCATTGTACTGTATGGGCATGCACTATTTGCACGTTTCGTACAAGAGTTCAAGCAAAAGCAACAAATCAAGAAACAGTTTGGTACATACCTAAGCCCTGCACTGGTTGCTAAACTACAGAAGAATCCAGAGCTGTTACAGCTAGGTGGCGACGAGCGCGAGTTAAGTATTATGTTCACTGACGTTCGTGGCTTTACTACAATCTCAGAACACTATGGTCGGGATGTACAAGGACTTACCAAGATTATGAATCGTTACATGACTGCAATGACTCGCAAGATCATTGACAATAACGGCACATTAGACAAGTACATTGGTGATGCACAGATGGCATTTTGGAACGCACCAGTTGACGAAGCACGTCACGCACATATGGCTGTTAAGACAGCATTAGAAATGATGGAGAGTTTAGATGAATTTAATCGTGAAGTTACAGCAGAAGGTATACCAGCTTTTGGTATGGGTCTTGGGATTAATAGCGCAGTTGTTGTGGTCGGTAACATGGGATCTGATCAGCGTTTTGACTATACTTGTCTGGGCGATGGCGTCAATCTTGCGTCCCGCCTTGAGGGACAAAGTAAGCCTTATGGCGTTAGAATTGTACTGGGACAGCGAACTGCTGAATTGGTTCAGGACCAATACCCGACGATAGAATTAGATTGCATTGCAGTTAAAGGTAAAACAGTTGGAGTAAGAATCTTTACATTAGGCACTACCAATATTACCCTGCATGACACATATTTGCAAGCATACTACCGTGGCGATTGGACTCGTGCTATTCGTCAATGTGAAAAGTTAATTGGTTTAGATAACGAACTAAAGCAGTATTACGAAAATATGCTGGAACGTATGCGTGAAGGCTTGCCAGCTAATTGGGACGGCACATATAGAGCAACAAGTAAGTAAATACATGATGATGCAATCCAATTACTTCTTTCCTTTAAACTTAAAAATTGATTCAGATGAAAAGCTCGACTTTACAAATACTGTATTACATGACCTTATTGAACAGTTTACAACATCTAATTCAGATCTAACTCACATTGGATCTAATTTAGCAATGCAATTTGCTCGCACCATTGACAATGTTAACGCAGTACTACATCCAATTGGGCTTATGGTTTACAAACCCACTATGTTTATGAGCAGCGGTAACATTATTGGCAAAAATATTCACTGTGATGGCATGATCGATCATGCAGGCAATATTGGAATGTTAGAAGCAAGAATTAACTTATATGAAATGTCATTGGGACAAAATTCTATCGAATGGTGGGATCAGTTACCTAATACTATTCCAGTTGACGACGGAAATGCGCCTTGGTGGAAAACCCCCAGACTGCTTAAAAATCAGGCAAGCGCACACCCGTTTGTTATTTGTTTGCCACCATTTAGACGCGACTTACGAAGCGGAAAAATAACTTGGGATCAAATTCCAACTCCAAATTTTAGCATTGCTATATCAAGTCCAAGTGCTGTGGTACGTACCAATCTGCCACACCACATTATTCAACAAGACGGGGTGCGTGTTACATTAAGTTTGAGTATTGCATTCCAATCTGGTGAATTAAACGGTGTATGGCAACATATTCAAAACAATATCAATCAACTACAATGACACAACAATTAGACTTTGACTTTTCACAAAAGCCGGCCCGCGATCCAGGTTACTTTTTTCCATTGACTCTACGTTTAGATCCTGTAGAGAAGGCGAACTTTATTAAAACAGCATTAGTACCGCACAGAGACAAAATAGAAGGTGCAGGATACGGATTATCGAATGTTGGCAACGCCGATCAGAGTTTCCCTGTTACTATTGCCAACACAAATGAGTTCTTAAAACCGCTTGGACTTAAAACAAGACGAATGACATTATTTTTAAGTGCCAAGAGTCAGACCAGTTGGGTAATACATTGCGATGGAGTCCGCGCACCTTCGGGTCCTGCTATGCTTGAAGCACGATTGAGTTATTACGAGCTGGCTGAAGAACCCGGAGCAATACGTTGGTGGAACTATTTGCCAAATAAAGGCATTGCTATTTTTCCGGCAAACGAACAATTGGGTACACAAGAGAGAATCAGTTGCTTTGCCGATTGTGCTGAACAACTCAAAGACGATAAACTAAATTGGGCAGATATACCGGCCCCAGATTTCAGTGTAGTATCGTCTGCGCCAAGTGCAATTTTACGCACCAATCGATTCCATCATGTAATACAAGGTCCGGGATTGAGAGTAACAGTTAGTTGTCAATTAGTATTTCCCGACGGCAGTCCAGAAGGTGTATGGGAACACATACAAAACAATATTCATAAATTAGGAGTTTAACGTGTTATATTTTGCATATGGTATGAATACCAACAACAATGCTATGTCTAAGACAAGCAAAAGATTAGGACCAGCAGTACTATTAGACTACAAGTGGGAAATGTTACAGTTTGCCAATGTATTTGAAACGCCAGGTGTTACAGCAATTGGCATATTATGGGAAATTGATGAAAATGAATTGCAAGACCTAGACATACGAGAAGGGTATCCAACATTTTACAATCGCGTTATGTCGTCAGTAGAATACAATGGAGAACTAACACAGGCCTGGGTATATTATATGACACCGCACTATAGAACAAAGCTGACTGGTTGTAAGCCAAGTCAGCATTATTACGATTCAGTGGTTGAAGGGTACGCCCAAAACGGGATAGTTATTTCTTAACTGGCTTAGTATCAATGTTAACAGCGTCGCGGAACTTTTCATCAGCTTCGCGATCTACTTTTTGCTGTTCTACTACACGTTCACCATCAATAATCTTGCCGCGTAAGTGTAGTACAACATCAACCTTTTGATTTAATCGTATTAAATCGTTGTCTAACATACGCACACGATCAATCAGCGCAATAAGCGTATTACTAGCAGCACTTAGCACTGGCTTAATGTCCTGTGTTGCCCATTGCCATACGTAGAATATCAAGTATCCCATGCCGCCAGCAGCCACAATTGGGAAGCCGTATTTGTTAATTAAGTTCGCTAAATCCATAATTTCTGTGCCCTGTTAATAAATCCTCATCTTCATAAACTGGCAAGCATACATGCCCCCAAGTCAATAAAAATACCGAGTGTGCTTCACCTTCGGGAATCCAAAAGCGTGTGCGATTCAGATGTGCTTCAAATTTAACTTTGTGTTCTTTAATCCAACGAATCACATTTATAAACTCTGGGTTCTGAGTCATTACACAATACTGTATCATTTTTTAATATCTTCGCCAATGTCGCGGACCAGACTAGTAAGAGAATCTACTTTAACCAGCATCGCACAGCCATTTACATTGACAACTTTAAAGTAGTCGCCAGCCCGCCAGCCTAATCGATCAATGTTTAATTCTTTGTCTAGAATAATTCTGTCTGGGTACAAATCCCAGTCGTATTCATAGTGCTTCATTAATCGCGTCTCGCATCGTTTTTACCGTCTGCTCGCGCAATACGTGATACATCGGGCTTTAAACCTAATGCATTGCTAACAATGGTGTCGATTCGGATAACATCATGGTTCATTGTTTTGACACGATTGTCTAATGCTTCAATGATATTCTTTAAGCCACTGACACTGGAAGTAACACCAGCTAGAATGAACTTCAGTGTCAAAAACACAAAGTATCCAGCGGCAATAGCGGCTGCAATTGGGAAGCCTACTTCTGCTACTAACTTGAAAAACTCACCCATCTTGGCAATCCTTTATCTATGCTGCTATTTATTAAAATAGATCAAAAACAGGACCTGTTTTTGAAACGGTAAATAGAGCGAAGGTTATTGTGCAAAAACAATAAATATATCTATGAAACTACGTGAATTAATAATGATGGAGGATGGTGACGCCAGTGTAGCAACCACGTCTAGCGACATCGCTACTGTGGCTTATCCTCTATTTGTACGTGGTCGAAGCAATAAAGAAAAACGCAAGAACGCACGTGCCGCTGTAGGACAAAAGTACGTTCCGGGTCCTAATGGAATTGGTACTGGTGTATTTGAAGGCACCTTAAACGAATTTGCTCCTGGTGCCGGAGATGACGGCGGGGGCGAGGATCCATACAAGTATCCTAAGCCAGAGCATTTTAGTCGTAGTATAGATTTCTTTGGTCGATTCGAAGCAGATCATTTTGATCGTGAAGACATGGATGACGCCAAGGGCGAGTTCAAAGGCTATTGGGATAAAGATCAAATTGCCTATTTCAAATTTGATAACCCCAAGCGCACAGGCAGCGATGACCCGGGTATGGGCTGGTATTATGAGCCCGAATCAACTGGTAGTGCTAGTGCTACAGCCGCACCTGCTGTTGACACGTCTGCACAACGCAAGCAGCAAGAACTAGGCATGATTCGTGCGTTTTTAAAATCTGGCAATCGACCAAATCCAGACAGTCAAATTGGTCGATTGATGAAAAAACATGGAATGGCAGAAGCACATGTATTAGATAATCAAAATGTCATCTATCGTTTAGATCGTGAAAACCCAATGAGCGATACTGAAGTAGCAGTGTTGGGTGGTGCTGGCCGTTATAGCTTAAAAGCTCTACGTGACAAAGCTCGTCGCGAAGCCGCAGAGTTAGCACAAGATCTAAGTGTAGAACACGGTGGCGCATTCCGTCGCAGTGCCGACAACATTAAACAACTAACAAACACAATAAATACTATCGTGGCAGCATACAATGAGCTAGCAAGATTAAGACGCAAAGGCGGACGCGGCAGTCGAGGCATCACTGATGAAGATGCTAATTTTATTAGAGAATGTATTCGTGTCGTAGAGCAAGCCACACAGAATTATCGCTTGATGGAAGGTTTAGTAAAAGAACCAGACCCTAAGGGATACGCTAAAAATACATTGACTAACCCCAAGTACACAGTTGTAGTAAATACACCTGGAGACTTAGATTGGTACAAAATTGGCACGTATTGGAATAATAAAGTAGTTGATCCGCATGAATTTGGGCAAGACGACAGTGACACTGTGCTGGTTGCACAGGGTGCAGAAGAATATAAAGAAATGTTAGACAAAATTAAACGAATGGGTCTGACATACAAGATAATTGGCGGCACGAGTGATCAGCCAGAAATTCACGAAAAGAATAAAAAGGGATACAAATGATTCGCATTAGATTAATCAATGAAGGTAAAGTTGTTAAACAAATTACCAGCCGCTTACACGAAGGAGTAGTACTTGAGCAAATTAAAAAGTACAATAGTCCTTACGATACTGTTCAGATTATCGAAGGCGAACTAAGCGAAGATGCCAAAAGCATGTTGCAACATGTTGCCAAGAAAATTGTTCCGGCTGCATTGGCAGCAGGTATGGCAATGAGTGGCGCGGGCTCTGCGCAAGCACAAGGCGGCGCCAACCCCAACTATCCAGGTTTAAATCATTCAGTTGGCCAGCACATGACAGATATTTTTAGTCCCAACTACAAAGAAAAGATGCGTCAACGTGAATATGGACGCAGTACAGAGCGTCAAGTTTGGAACGCCGAACAAGATCAATTACGCAAGCAACGAATAGCAGATGCTCGTGCTCGTGCTGACGCTGGTCGTACCACAACTGGTGCTCAACATGTAGTGTATGATCAAAGCCGTATCAGTCAAGATGGCAAGTCATACATTATCTATGGCATGGACAACAAGGTTCGTCGTATTCCTGTGGCTGGAACCGAATTCATGGCAGCTGATAGCCAACGCCTGCCACACTATATCAGCAGCACTGGCAGCGTATTTTATGTACGTCACCCGCACGTTAAAGATGGCATTAGAGAGTCAGCTGGTACTAATCTACCACGTGCAACAATGACACGGGACAAAACTACAGGTAATGCTTCTATTCAATTTGATGGTAAAACGTTTACTCCGTCGGCACCTTTCACTAAAGTACCAGCGGGAGTTACAGGTACACGAATACAAGTGCCAGCTGCCGCATTTGGTATTAGAAGCATGGGTGATGTTGCTGCCTTAATAAGTGCTGATGGTACAGTATATGCCGAGCAGCCAATAAAAATTGTTACGTCAGGCATGAGCACAAAATCAGTAAAAGAATCTGCCGAGAACAAAGCAGAACATGATAAAGGTTATAGTGATGCTTCCCAAGGTAAATCTAAGAACCCATATAACCCAGGTAGCCCAGCGGCTGCTGCTTACAATGCAGGACAACAATCATACAAGCGACATTTTAGCGAAGGTTATACAGTAACTCGCGGAATCGACAAAGAACGCTATCAAGAGCGCCCGGGCTTAGAAGGCCCATTCAGTACCAAGAGCGGTAAAGTTGTTTACTACGATAAAAAAGAAGGCAAGTATTATGATCCCGAAACTGACTTTTACATTGGCCACGAAGACTATGCCAAGATGGATGAAAGCGATCCAAATGCTACAGTTGGTACTATTCCAAGTTCTGGCACAGTTGGTACTTCTGGTGGCATGAGTCAACGCACACAGTTTGCGCCAACAGGCAAAACAACTAACGCTAAGTTTAACAAGAGCGGCCAAATTGAATTAGACACTGATCCAGAAGCAGACGGTAGTGTTAACTTAGATGCCGATGCAGTAAAACAATTACAGCAAGCCGGAGTACAAATTAAAGAAGAAGACGGGCACAGTCCAGTGGCTTATGCTATCACTCGACGCATTATGACTCAGCGTGTGGACTTGCTTAAAGATTACGGGCCAGTATTGGTAGGTCAAGCCATTGACGAAGTTGCGGACTTTGTTGGTGACGTAGAAGAAATTGGTAGTAGCGATGTATCAGGTTGGGTAAAGCATGTTGAACAAATGTTGCAAAGCAATCCACCAGAAGCGTTCAATGAAGCCTGGTGGAACGGTTGGGACTCTGGTGACGCAAATTCCTGGGCAGACAATTACAAAACTGCGTACCCAGAAAAGATCAAGGCCATTGTTCAGGGCGGCGGCATTGGCCAGCAACGCACAAATAACGATGTTGCTACTGCACAACGAATCTTACTACAATACTGGAAAGAGCAAGGTGAAAATCTTACTCAAGCTCACATTGAAAAAGCAAAAGAACAAATTAAAGCTGATGTTGCTAAAGCGCAAGGATTAACTGAAGGTAGCGATACATTAGAAGGTATCCTAAGCAAGTACAGTGCAGACTATGCCAAGTTTAAAGCTGGCGGCGACATTGATGAAAATCAAGACTTCTTTGATGCACTGTATGCTCACTATGCTGATTCAGGCGAAATGCCTTACGGTATACAAAAAGCTCGCGACGGTGACCCTTATGAGTGGATTACACAACGTTTAGATCAAGAAGCAGGAATGCAGCCAGTGATAGAAAATTTAGCCGAAGGTGCAGAACAAATGACTCCTAACTGGGCCAAGTATGTACTAGACCAAATTTACAACAGCAACGGTGCAGTTACTTTAACTGACCTGTTTGACGAAGGAATTCCGGGACTGCATGACATGTTTGTGGCCACTGCGCAGGAACATGGTCTTGACCCAGAAGAAGATTTTGAAGATGTTCAACATGAATTAACTGTGGAATTAGAAGATATTATCAAAGGCGGCCACGGCTTAGACGAAGCAGAAGAAGATGAAGCTACTCCCGGCGATCAAGCAGCCGCTGATCAAAATATCATAATGAAAATACGCAAAGCCAGTGATAACAACAGACCAACTCGTATTGAATTGGCCGACGGTTCAGTATCAGTAATTGCGCCAAACATTGCAAAACAACTACTGGCCAAGTTTGACAAGATGAAACCAGACAGCAAAGCATTGTTGCAAAAGACATTGAATACTGAAGAAGGTTTCACAGAGATTTTAAATTACTTTGGTGGCGGTGTTCGCGAACAAGCAGCAAGTCGTGCGGCCCGCATCATGCAATCAGCAATGGTTGAAGCTGGTGTATTAGATGATGTGCGAGCAAGAATGGATGCAAGACGTAATCCGCCTGCAAAGCCAGCAGCTACACCTACTACTCCGCTGCCTACTACACCGCGCCCTCCAGTTCCACCATATGAAGCACCTGTGGCGCAGGCTGAAGTTAAAGCAGGCGACATAATTGGTTATAGATTCCCCGGCTCAAAAATGATGCCTATCAAAGCCAAGGTACTAAAGCTAATGAGTGATGGCACTGCAATGGTCAGCGTCTCAAGCAAACGCATGATTCAAGACAACAATGGCAGTCCTGTTATTAGCATTGGCCCTTTAAAATCTCTTGAGATTCAAAATCCATACCAGGAACTATCAACAAAGCCAGCAGCTTCCAATTCTCAAGTAGCTGTTATGAAAGAAGATACCGAAGATTGGTTGCCAGCATACAAAGCATTGGCCAAAAACAACGGAGCTCCAGAATCTTTAAAATTTAGCGATGCATACCGTAATATTATTTGGAAGAAGCAGGTAGCATTGGTTGCAAAAGCCAATAACATCAGAGACAGAAACAGTTTGCAAAAATTAGCACAAGACTATTCGTCTGAACCAGACAGTGACGAACGTGCGCAGTATTTGGCTTACGAAATTGAAAAGTTAGTGTCACAGGCACCAAGTATGGCTGAAATGCGTAAAGTATTAGCACAACAACCTGACACAATTCATCAGCAAAACATAACTGCTATTCAAAATAAATTGGATTTAGAAAATGTTCCAATGCAACATGAATTGTCGATTCAGGCATTGTTAAACAAAGTTGAATTAGATCAAGCGGACCAGAAAGAGTTGTTGGAACTTGATATGGAAGCACGTTTAGCTATTGTTAAAATGAAGCAAGATTTAGAACTTGATGCCAAAGAACGTTTAGTTGCAATTGAGCGTGAAATTGAAGATCGTAAAGAACGTGAAGATATTCGCAAGCACGATTTAGAAATGGCACAAGCTGGTTACAAGCACGAACTTGCTGTTATTGATGCTACAGCCGAAGGTGAATATAAGAAAGCCAAACTAGAAGCCGACTATCAACTTCATATTAAACAGCTGGACAACATTGACAACGCTGAAGAACGAAAAAGCAGACTTGAGTTACTCAATGCTGAAAAAGCAAAACAGTTAGCAGTCATTGATTCCGAGACAAAAGCCAGAGTCGAAGTAATGCAAAAAGAAGTTGATGTTGAACAGCAGTCAAGCGACATTAAAATTCAAAGTGCATTTATGATGGCGTTTAAAAACATATGGGCTGATTCACTAAGTGCTGCACAAAGTGCAGCCGGACAAGCATGGGATGTAGGTATTGCCAACGTTAAGAAAGCATTGGCAATGATGTCTAAACCAATTATGCCAACTGCCCAAAAAGAAAGTCGTTATGATCGTCGCGATGCTGGTCAACGTGATTATGATTCAAGCGTAGCAAATATGGGCAAGCGTCAATCTTATGCTTATCAACAAGACGGTGGTGCCAATGACGAAGGTTGGGACAAGCCAGAACGTTCTTACCAAGCTCCGCAGGAAACATACTATGTTCGTTTCAAGGATTCGGGTAAAGTATACAAGCAAAAAGGTGTTCCGAAGAGCTTTGCAAACAAAGCGGCTGCAAATGCCTATGCGATTGCAATGATTAAAAACAATCCTGCTCAGCAGGGCAACATTCTGTTATCAGTATCTGGCGAAGACAAGCCTACTGCATAAACTATATTATGCAACGAAATTGCCGCAAATTGCGGCAATTTCTTTGACTTAAACTACTGGTAAGTATATCTATGGATGTTATACTTTTAAACAGCGGCCCAGCAGATTTTGGCAAAATCTCGCCTTATAGAACATTGGGCGCATATAAAATTGCACACTATGCAAGAACAGCTGGTTACGATACTCAAATAATAGATCATCTAATGTTTCTAAGCGAAGAACAGCTTCGCGCTTGCTTGTTAAAGTATGTTACAAATGAAACTTTAGTTATTGGAATTAGCACTACATTCATGCAAGATCCAAGTCGGCCTCGCAATGTACAAATGTTACCAGCACACTTGATTACAGTGCTAAATGAAATATCCGAGCAGTTTCCCAATGTTAAATTAATTTTTGGTGGCTACGCAACCAATCTTGTTACATTAGCAACTGGTGTAGAATACGTTAAACGACCCTACGCTGTTATACAGCAATATGGGGAAGATACGTTTGTTGACGTATTGAATCATTTAAAAGGAATTGGTAAAGAACCAAATTGGACTATCGCAGGCGTTGCACCCACTGGCCCATATAAAACAATAATCAAACAATACGCAGCGCCGCTCACCGTTAGATTTAACATTGAGACTGATGCCTTTAAGTTTACAGAACATGATGCTATTATGCCCAATGAAACACTACCAATTGAAATTAGTAGAGGTTGTATTTTTAAATGCAAGTTTTGTAATCACTTGTTATTGGGAAGAGGTAAACTTGACTATCTCAGAGATTTTGAGTTAGTACGGCAGGAGATGGTACATAATTATGAAAAGTGGGGCACTACTAATTACTATGTAATTTGTGATACATTTAACGATACCGAATACAAAATGAGGGAATGGCACAAAATGGTCACATCGTTACCTTTTAAGATCAATTGGACTTCCTATTTGCGAGCCGACTTATTACATAGGTTTCCTGATGTGCCGTACATGTTGGCAGAAACAGGACTGTTTTCATGCTTTCATGGGATTGAAACGTTGGGAGAGCATGCGTCCAATGTCATTGGAAAAGGCTGGAGTGGAAAAGGGGCTCGCGAATTCCTCCCTAAACTATATCACGATATTTGGAATAAGCAAGTATTTCAAACTTTGAGTTTCATTGTTGGACTGCCCGGAGATACTGCGGATAGCATTGTAGACACTGCAAATTGGTTTAATGACAATGACTTGTACAATATATCATGGCACACATTAGGTTTAAGTGCAAGCGGAGTCAAAAATGCAAGTGAATTTGAACGCAATGCAAAGGATTATGGCTACACTTTTACAGGCAAATTCTCCTGGAAAAATGATCTTTGGACCAACCTAACTGCTGGTGAATTTGCCAGCACAACTCTATCAGCAATGACTGATCCATATAATGCAAAGCATGGTAGTTGGAAAATTATGCAGTTGCGCCAAATTGGCTATACCCACGAAGACTTTCTTAAAGAAAATAATAATTTGTGGACTACTGCTGAACAATACAATCGAGGACGATCACTGATTGATCAATATGTAATCAAATTACTGGCACAGTAATAAATACATTTAATAAGGAATCATAATTTATGAAATTCACAGATTTAGGCGACACGGGCGCACAACTCAATATCAAAGTTGAAGCAGCACCTGCAGGTGTTAAATTAGCAGCCGGTGCAGCAATGGGCGCACTCAGTGGCGCTGGTGGACACATTCTCGGAGCAGTATTTGGTCCCATTGGTAGTATTGCAATGGCGGCTGCAATGGCACATCAGGGCGCAACGCTGGGCATGAAAATGGCCGACGGCATTTGGGACTTCTTTAGCGATAAGCTGGGCGGTGATGATAATGCTGAAGAGTTTGCAATGGCACACTTGACTGCGTCTGCTAAAGGTTTGCCAACATTTGATTATCGTGGTAAAACTTACAACGTTAAAGTACCACAACAGCAGGCTCGTGCTGCCGCAGTTGAAGTTCGTAAAGTAACTGAAAGTTTGACAGAGCGTAGACAGCAAGGTCTAGTAGAATTTGCTCCAGCAGGCAGCGGTGATAGCGGCGACGATGGCTTCGATGAACGCATGCTAAAGCAGTTGGCAGCACAGTGGTGGAACGGTGATGAAGATCCAAAAGCAGAAAAAACATTGTTGGCTGCAGGTTGGGAAATTGGACAAGATGAAGGCTATGACAACGGCGGCGTATTTGTGGTGCAAGCAGGCGACGAGCATGGTAAGAGCTATATTAGCTGGCCAGCAGAAGAATTACAGCAAGGTGTAGCGGAGGACCAAGGTCAAAATCAACAATGGTCCAACAAAGACATGGAGAAGTTGCGGGTTGCTACCCGAGACTTTGATGATATACTATCTGCTAATGGACCCGACGCATTCAAACAAGAGCTTATTAAGAAACGAATTAAAACAAAACCCATGCCAGGCCCTAAAGGCCAATTGCCCGAGCAAGGCGTTGTTGAAGGCTCCAATGATGGCAGAGATAAATTCTACTATCAACGCAACAACATCTGGAGAGTCATGGACGGTGATGACCTAGTGCAAGAATACACACCAGACCGTTATGAAGTTGTTGGTGCTAAAAAGCTATTGGCCCGTTTTGACGATGAAGGTTATGATGTTGACCGTGTAATTAGCCCAATGGGAACTATCACATACCTGTATGGCAAACCTGAAGAAGACATAGACGAGGGTGTAGCAGAAACTTTACCATTGAATGATGCGCTAAAGCTATTACGTCAGTATGGTGCTGAAAATTTAAAAACAACCAGCAACGAATTGCATTTTTACAAAAACGGTCGAGCATTCAGTGTCGACTTGGTTATGAATCCCGACGCAACTCGCAGTGCAAGTTTAAGCAGTTTAAATGCAGCAACTCGTGGCTTAAAGGGACAAGGTGTGTCGGAAGATGATATTGAGGAAGCCAGTTTAGCATCCATGCGTGACTTCTTTAATCAACCTGACGATTCAATTGCTGTCAATCGCGGTCCTGCTGTAGCTGGTAGAAATCCAGCAGGCATTCCAAATGAGATTCAAACATTAGTAAACAAAATGTATCATGCTGGAAAGATAAGTCCGAAAGAACTTGAAATCCTTAGAGACTTCCAGCGTAAAACTAAAATCAACGTTGGCATTCGAGAAGCTGATAAAAATCCATATGCGATCGGCATGAGCCAAGCTATGAAAAGTACAGGTGATAAACCACCATTAAAGAAAAGCACAATCAACAAGGCACATGAGATTGCTCGCGCAGTCAAAAAAGGCGAATAACAGGAGATTAGTATGATTGAATTGAATATTGATATTTTAGTTGAATGTTTACCAGAAGCTAAACGCAGCAACTTGGAAAAGTTTGTAGAAGGTTTAAATGAAACATTTGAACACTTTGAAATTGACACGCCAGAACGCATGGCCATGTTTATTGCACAAACTGCACACGAGTCCGGCAACTTTGCAGCCACACAAGAAAACTTGAACTACAGTGCCAAAGGTTTGAACGGTACATTTAAAAAGTATTTCCCTACTGAAGATTCAGCAGTACCTTATGCACGTAAGCCAGAAAAGATTGCTAATAAGGTATATGGTGGCCGTATGGGCAACGGAGCCGAAAGTTCCGGTGATGGTTACAAGTATCGCGGCCGCGGTGTTATTCAATTAACTGGCAAGGACAACTATACTGCATGCGGTAAAGCATTAGAGATGGACTTATTAACTGATCCAGATTCGGTAGCAGAAAACCCAGTTGCAGTATTAAGTGCAGGTTGGTTCTGGAACACACGTCGATTAAACGAGTGGGCTGACAAAGGTGACATCACCACAGTTACTAAACGAATCAACGGTGGTACAATTGGTCTTGCTGATCGTAAAAAACATTACGAGCACATTTTGGAAGTACTTCACGCATTAGAAGACTAAGTAATATTAACACGGCCCCAACCTCTGCGGATTAATTACCCAAGCACGTTGGGGTTTTTCTTGGCCGCAAATTCTTTAACAGCGCATATAATAAATAAAGTATGAGCGAAATGATTTGGTACTGCGATCACAAGAATGACAATCCGTTTGAATTGCACAGCTACCTACAACAGTTTATTACCAATGACACTGACAACATAGATCATTTTACTGTTCAGCCTGCAATTGATTTGACCATACTTCCTGAATTTGCGTCAGACGTAGTAGTTAAAACATTTCCTGACTATAAAAACAATTCTAATGGCGTTGTTGTAATTGGACTCCACGGAGGATGGGACAAGATAAAACTTGAACTGATTACTGAATGGTTTAAGTCAGATCATAATAGACTTCGGGCCTGGCGCGATAGTACTTGTCGTATTGTACTTGATTACAGTATGGAAGGCTTTGGAGAAGAAGCGTTTGGGGACTTATACACCTGGAGTTGCAAACATAAATTAGAAGATAGATTAATATATGTGTCAGGCGATTTGAACATACAAGATAACTACCAAGTATGGTGTAGTCGACATCGAATTCATCCAGCAATGCTTGCTGCATATTATGGATACTTTGCAGTGTGGGCAAGTAGACAACTCAGGGCCACTGCACAGACTACTGCCCGTAAGCGTTATATGAGTTTAAATCGTAGGCCCCACTATCATCGTATTATGATGATGACTATACTTGAACGCAGAGATTTAATTGAGCACGGTACAATCAGTATGCCGCGTGACTTTGTGGAGCCTGACATAGGATGGGCTAAAGATCAATGGGACTTACGTAGATTATGGGACGAGTTGAAAGATTTACAAATAGGATTCTTAGATCGTTACGAAGATGCATTTCAGACGTTGTATAAACGTCTACCTCTAATAGCCGACAGAACAGACTTTGAAACCAATCATGCACTGGACTTTAATACAGACTTATACAGCGAACATCCTGTAAATCTTGTCACAGAAACACTGTGCTTCACTACCAGCGCATTTGCATCAGAGAAGATTTGGAAGCCAATGGCTGCTGGCCAAATATTTTTGGTACTAAGTGGGCCACATTACTTACGGGGTTTACGACGACTTGGGTTTCGTACATTTGCTCCATACATTAACGAAGAATACGATGAAGAGCTTGAGCCTATTGCTCGTGCTAATCTGGTAGCTCGTGAATTGAAACGACTGATAAGTATCACTGACGAGGAATTTGGTGCAGTAGTGGCTCAATGTCAAATAGTACTTAAATATAATCAACAATTGGTTATTGATCAGGCTAAGATAAAAGCAACAGTTGCTCGTGACTTAGTACGCACATTAGAAGGTAAACGTGGACCCAATTAAAATTCATTTGAACAAGATAAAGCAACAATTAGACACTGTTAGCAGTAGCTATTGCGTTGCCAAATGGCAGCAAGTTACAATCCATCTTGCAACAGGACAGACACATTCGTGCCACCATCCAGCCACACATCATATTCCAGTAGAGGAAATTACTGCAAATCCAAGTGCGCTGCACAATACCAAGTTCAAAAAAGAACAGCGTAAAAAGATGCTGGAAGGTGAACGTCCAAGTGAATGCGACTACTGCTGGAAAGCTGAAGATAGTCCCGGACATCACTTTTCCGATCGTGTTCTCAAAAGTGCTGACTTAGTTTGGGGGCAACCATTTTTAAAGTCGTCGTCACAGATGCCCTGGGACGCAGATGTTACCCCTGCTTATGTAGAAGTTTCATTTAGTAACGTATGCAACTTTGGTTGTGCATATTGCAGTCCAGACATTAGTTCTACAATCATGCAAGAGGCCAAACGCTATGGCCCAGTGTTACTTGATGGTGGGCGTGTTGATCGTGACATTATTAAGTTAGAGCAACAAGGCCGCATGCCTATCCCCAACAGGGAACATAATCCTTACATTGAAGCATTTTGGAAATGGTGGCCTACACTATATCCCAAGCTAAAAGTATTCCGTATTACTGGCGGGGAGCCGCTGCTGGCCAAAGACACCTTTAAGGTATTAGACTGGATTATTGCCAACCCCAATCCCGAACTCGATCTTGCCATCAACAGCAATTTGGGTGTAGATGAAAAACTACTAAACGAGTTTTTAGAAAAAGCCAACTACATCCAAGAAAACAATTTGGTAAAGAGTTTAAAGATCTTTACTTCATGTGACACCTGGGGCAAGCAAGCCGAATACATTCGTACTGGCCTAAATTACAAACAATGGTATCGTACATTGTGGGACATTACACTACGTTATCCTGCGCTGAGCATTACAGTAATGGTGACGTTTAACTTGTTGAGTATTCCACGCTTTGAATCATTCCTACGTGATATGTTGGCACTGCGGCAAGCCCCAAGTGTTAGTATCAATAATTCGGGCATGCGTGGGGTTGGATTAGACTTCCCGTATCTACGTCATCCACGTTACCTAAGTTCGTTACTGGCAGATCCTTATATGCTGGTATTACTTGATCGTTGTATTCAGTTTATGCGACACAATACTGCAACATATCAACATGTTGATTACCATGATGGATTTTATCCACACGAAGTTGACAATTTACAACGTGTGTATAATATTGCTTCAGCCGAATGGCAAGACAGCACGGCCAATAAGGTAAGTAGACGTGACTTTTATTTGTATATTACAGAACACGATCGTCGTAACGGAACTGACTTTAAAACAGTATTTTCAGAAATTGGATATTTCTACGACCAGTGCAAGCGAGAATACGAAGAGTCGCAAGCTGCACGAGAAGCAGCAAATAAAGACAAAGAAGAAACATGAAACGTGTAGCAATGATTGGATTAGGTAAGCTAGGCTTACCATGTGCCGAAGTAATGGCTGAACATTACGATGTGTGCGGATATGATATCAACACTGTAGACCCAACACTGACTGTAGCCATCAAAGGTTCCGTTGAAGAAGCTGTTAAAGGTGCTGACATTATTTTTGTTGCAGTACCTACTCCACACAATCCACAATACGGCGGAGAGACTCCGATCAGCAACATGACGCCATGTGACTTTGATTACACACCTGTTATCAAAGTTTTTCAACAAATCAATCCGCATGTGACACAAGATCAACTAGTTGTTTTAATCTCAACAGTGTTGCCCGGTACTGTACGTGATCAACTAATTGGTTACCTAACTAACGCACGTTTCATTTACAACCCATATCTTATTGCTATGGGATCTGTTAAGTGGGACATGGTTAATCCAGAGTGTCTTATCATTGGTACAGAAGATGGTAGTACAACAGGCGATGCACAAGAGCTAATTGAATTTTACAAGCCGCTAATGCAGAACGAACCCCGTGTTAACGTAGGCACATGGGACGAAGCCGAAGCTATTAAGATTTTTTACAACACATTCATCTCAGCCAAGATTGGTCTTGTCAACATGATTCAGGACGTAGCAGAAAAGAATGGCAACATCAACGTAGATGTGGTAACAGATGCGCTTAAAGCTGCCACACAGCGTATTACTGGGCCACGCTATTTGACAGCCGGCTTAGGTGACGCAGGTGCTTGCCATCCACGCGATAACATTGCTCTACGCTGGTTAAGCGGCAAGTTGGATTTAGGTTATGATATGTTCCATGCTATCATGAGTGCTCGCGACAGTCAAGCGCAGGCGATGGCAGGTAAATTAGTAAAACTTGCACAAGAAAACAACCTCCCGGTTGTGATTCACGGTAAAGCATACAAGCCATATGTTCCTTATACAATTGGCAGTTATAGTTTGTTGGTAGGGCACTTTGTTGAACATGCTGGTGTAGAGTTGTATTACGTAGATCCTCTCACTGGCGATGATACAGTTCCTGCTGGTCCAGCAGTTGTGCTAATGGCACACAATCCTGCTATCACGTATGCTGGGACCGGAGTTGAAGTAAAGGCAGATGAATTTTACTATGACATTGCCCCCGGTAGTATTCTTGTTGATCCGTGGCGCACAATTAAAGAGTTTCCAGGTTGCAAGGTAGTACACTATGGCAATCCCAAATTTAGTTTGCCAACTATCAATGGACGTATTTTAAATCCTGTAAACAAGTGCAACATCTTTGTTGAGTTGTATTCGCAGTTTAAATTTAGTTCTGACTTGGCCAAACCAATGACATATTTTGCATTGGCACCTGTAGAAGCAGTTAACAAAGATTTGGTGGCGCAAGACTACATTGTTTCATTGCGGGCTCGTATCAGTAAATTTAATCCTGACGATCGGATTGTGTTTATCACACCACACGAAGGTATGATTGCTCATGCATTTATGTGGCAAGAACGTTTGTCTAAATTTTGGCCTGAATTAACAAAAGACCAATACTTCTATGCCAATGAATTACAAAGTACAGGACAAGCATTATCATTGGCTAACAAAACGACAGACGATATTAATCTGTTAAATTTTGTTTCAATCAATAATTGGGTAGATAGAGACATTGCAGTCAATCATGCGTATGAAAACAAAACAGCCAACTTTTTAAGTTATAATCGTGTTATCAAGGCACACCGTTGCCACTTGGTAGGCGAAATGATCCTGCACGATCTTGTTGACGGAAATATGGTCAGCTTTGTACCAAGCGGAGAGCTGTACCCAGGTGTAATTAAAACTGCAATAGAAGTAGCAGAAAACTCACTGTACTTGCACCCAGATGTAAAGGCAAGAATCTTGCCAGTACTAGACAAGCAGTTGACCATTGACGAATATGATGTAACACAAAATGGACCACAAGTCAGCAACCATTATGAACAGGCATTGCTGAGTGTTATTGCAGAAACTACATACGAACACGGTGATGTGTTTATCAGCGAAAAAACATTTCGTGCTATTGCACACGGACATCCTTTTATTATTGCAGGTCCTGCAGAATCATTACGTGTTCTACGAAGCATGGGATTTGAAACATTTGACGGCATCATTGATGAGTCTTATGATCAAGAATATGATGCCAACACTCGTATGTACAAAATTATCAAAGAACTGCAACGTATCAACTCACTCGAAGACAACGAACGATTTAACTTGTTTCATAAGCTAATGAACATTGCAAACCGTAATAAAGAAAAGTTTGATTCAACACCCGGATACAACAACGGCACATTTTGGACTTTTGTTAAGTCCTTGGCGCAGTAATATGCTGTTTACAGGTGTCAATAAATCATGTTTAAGTGGTGGCCAAACTTTATACTATAGCGAATATCATTAGAATTGTTGGCACCTTGATGCCAACTGTGTGGATTGTTAGCAGAGTACCATCCTTGCCCAAATGCACAAGACATCATAATTGGAAAATTACCATTACCATCTCTGTAAAATGTTGTACTTTTTTCTTCTATTACACCTTGATTAAAGAACACCATACCTGCGGTAACAGTTTTACGATTATCTAAATGTATACCAGTGTCAAATCCCGGCCAGTCTTTACATGCTTCACAATATGGGCTTGTGTTTAATTTCAGTTGTTCCAAGGTGTAACCAGCCCACTCAGTTTGAAAATTTGGATTTTCCCACATGTGCTCTAGGAGCTTGCTCTGAGACTCTCGTATATCCTGGCAAAATTTAGATATCACAGGCAAATGATCAATATCACTGGCTGTTTGTCTAAGGTTAAATTTTGTTTTATTGATTGCGCCTGTGATATGTATTTCCTGCCATTCTAGCTGTTCAAATTCCAACCCATCAGGAACTTCAATTTCCAGCTGATACAGTAGCGGGCGCGGCTCTGATATTAACTTAAACATACGGCTTCCCCAATCCTAAATTAATCAATCACTATAACTACTACTTCTGTATAGGTAGTTAGATAGTATTATGAATTATTTATGCATTCATTGAGGTTTGCCTCTAGTGGTCCACCAGAGTATTGTGTTCTATCGCAGAGTAGACTTTAAAGGTCTTTGACCAATCGTTGAACAATTTCTTCGCAAGTGAGGATTTCATTTGCGTGTTCAATCCCTTTGCCAATAAACACATGGCCAAGACTTGGGCTACGTACACCCATTGCCAGGCTTCTGGTATTATTCTGATTATCTTGATTTGTGTATTGGTTAAAGACAATGGCATTTTGACTGTCAGACAGTGTCTTACCGTTATCTAAACGCTTAACATCAGAAGCACTTGAAGCTACCAATTTGAGTTTTGATTCTGTGGAAATTTTACTTTCGGTAGAAACTGCAAACATAGTGCCAATGCCCACAGCAAATGCTCCACGATCTACATAGTATTTCAATTGCTCGCTTGTACCTACACCACCTGACGTAATTACATGTTGGCCCGGGTAACAAGCAGTAAATTTATCAAATAATTGTGACAATGTTTCGCCTGTCAGATTGCCGCGCCCTGCGCCGTCAGGACCTTTAAGGACAATGCCGTCGGTATCATCAATTATATCAGTTGCGTGTAATGTCTTGGTAAACACCATAATGCCATTTGACCGCAGCCGAAAAATTGCCTGCGGCAAAAGCACATTGCGGCGGCGTTCATAGTCTATGTGCTGATCTTCTAATATAATTTCAACTGCCCCAACGCGATAGGTTAATAGTATTTCTAAAAAGTTTGGTATGTCTAATATGCTTTCGGTGCTAAGGCTAATTAAAATTGAAGTATCCCCGACTGCATCTAAATATCTTTTGAGATCAGCTTCAAACAAGCTAAGAGAAATAATTCCAGTCTTGGCATAATAATTAAAAATTGATAGGCTAGGCAAGCAGCCGGCGTTTCGGACAGCAATTGCCAGTGGAACATCTGAGACCTGATTCATTGCCATACAAGCAATAGGATATTTGGTGTTGAAGATTTTGGTAAAAGTTTGCATACGATATTTATTCTGAAAAACCAATGGTGGATGCACCAATAAATAATCATATGAAAATAGTAATTGCAACTGGCGGGTTTGATCCTGTTCATTCGGGACACATAAAATATTTACAAGCGGCTCGCGAGCATGGCGATAAGTTAGTAGTTGGCTTGAACTCTGATGCTTGGCTTGAACGTAAAAAGGGCAGACCGTTTATGACATTTGAAGAACGCAAATCAGTGCTTGAAGGACTACGGTGTGTTGACGAAGTAGTTGGATTTGATGATGCTGACGGTAGCGCAGTTAAACTATTAGAAACTATACAGCGAAGTTACTCTTATGCTGAAATCATCTTTGCTAATGGTGGCGACCGAACTGCTGAGAATATTCCTGAAATGAGTGTTAAGAATATTTTGTTTAAATTTGGCGTAGGTGGGGATAACAAAGCCAATTCCAGTTCTTGGATCCTCGAAGAATGGAAAGCCCCAAAGACTCGTCGCTTGTGGGGTTATTATAGAGTACTGCATGAAGTGCCAGGCACCAAAGTAAAAGAACTTACTGTCATGCCCGGACAAAGTTTGAGCATGCAACGTCACGAAAACAGGTCTGAATATTGGCACGTAAGCGAAGGCAGGTGTGTTATCAACTATAAAGAGGCTCAACTAACACTAGAGGCCCATGCCAATATAGCAATCCCTGCTGGCTCATGGCATCAGTTGTCTAATCCTTTTGATCAACCGTGCAGGCTCATTGAGATACAATTTGGCACTAGTTGCGAAGAATCAGATATCGAACGAAAAAGTTCTTGACAAGCAGCGTTGGAACGTGTATACTTACTTGGTAAGACATTAACTAACGGAGATTTATATGAGCTTTTCACCAGAACAAATTGCAAAACTGAAACGAGTGATCCAAGAGGGGATTCAAGTCAAGCGTGAGATTGATGATCTTAGCGTGGGCCTGAAAGAAACAGTTGCAGCTATTGCTGAAGAAATGGAAATTAAACCAGCAGTACTAAACAAAGCCATTACCAAAGCATTCAAAGGCGACTTTGACAAAGACCAATCGGACTTTGAAGCAATGGAAGAGATCCTTGAAGTAACTGGCAACAAAGTGTAATGCTTCGCCTACTTGCAAGCGTAGGCAATTACATCCAAGCGGATTGGCAAGAAAATCCTGTACGTTGTGTACTTGAAATTCTTGCTTGGTTCCTAAGTATAGGTTGTGCATTTACAATGATGCTGACTGTACCAACTCCACCTTTCTTAATCCTGTACCCACTGTTTATATTTCAGTGTGCTATTTTTGCATGGGCTGCTAAGACTCGCGGTAGCGTAGGTATGCTGGCAAACTATTTGCTTCTTGTTACAATTGATTCAATTGCTTTGGTAAAAATGTGGATGCAGTAATGAAACAAAAAATCAGTGTACATCATTGGCGATATGAAGATGGTTGGCACACTGTGCCTGCTATCCTTTTAAAAAAAGGAGAGCCAGAACGAGAGTTTCGAGAAGAAGTTGTAGGCTGGCACTGCTGGGTATACAGCAAAGACCATCATGAGTTTATCTCCTGGATGGAAGAACATTGCCCCGGTGCTGACTGCACGCCTCGATTCAATTCTGGTGATCCAATGGTCACTGTGACCATTAAAAGCAAAGATGAGGCAGCATATTTTATGCTGAACTTTGATGTCTGACAAGTGGTTAAAATATAATTTGTTCATTGGCGACGCAGTTGAAGAAGATGTGTACGAATGGCTCAGCGAAAACATTGGCCCGCTACTGATGACTACGCAAGCAGAGTACGACTACTTTAAAATGTACCACGGTGATCATGACTTGTGGATCATGCACTCGTGCGATGTAAGTGATGTTAACAGTAGTTCATGGGACACAGTAACACAAGTCAGCTTTAAGAATAAAGAAGATGCTATTATAGCCAAGTTACGGTTTGGTGGTGCCATCCAATGAGCTGGCTTGAGCCAAACTATTCACTACGAAAAGGTTGGGGGCATGTTGTAGCTCTTAAAGATCCGTACCAGGATCACTATGAGTTCGGTACTATAGTTGATACTGAGGCAGTTGATGCTATCCTAAAATGGACCGAAGAAAACGCAAATGCCGCCAGGATCAGCTACGATACTTGGAAATTTAGGTCGCGTGAAGATGCAGAACAGTTTATAATGCTGTATAAGCTAACATGGACCTGATATGGCTGTACCTGAAAAATTTGACCTAGACATTGAAACATTTACAGAACTTGTAAATGGTCCAATAATGAGCTGGCAAAAAGAAACGCTCAACAAAATGTATGGTGGGATCAAACGTGGGGAAATGATGACGTTTGCATCTGGTCGCAACACTGGTAAGAGTATGCTTACTGCTGTCATGCTTGACAACCTTTGCAAAGAAATCATCATGCCATTATCGCCGGTACCACCGTTTGAAGTGCTAACAACTGCTGATGTTGATGGTGTGCCTTGGTACACTGTTTCATGCCGCAAAGAAGTTTCTATTTGGATTCGTGAAAACGGCGTAGAAGATCAAGAATGGTACAGTCATATCGACAGCAGGTGGGCCTTGCATCGCAATGTGTTTGACGTGTCGCAAGAAATGTTTGCTATGACTAAATTAAGGTGGGGTGTATGAGAGTATTAAACAAACGGATTTGGCCACACCAGTTTCAAATGGCTGTAGAGAACATGGAAGCCAACGATGATCGCATCATTTGGCTCAAGAATAACTTACTTCGAGATGACTGGCGCTTTAACGAAAACAATTCTACATATTGCTTTGCCAATAAAGATGACGCTGTGATGTTTAAACTTGCTTGTTCATGATTCACGTGACTTTGCCATTTAGACCATTCCGGGAGCCACTTGATTGGGCCAAAGAAAATTGTCCCAGCTACATTACTAACGATGTTCATCAGGATGGGTACTACACATACGACAATGCTAAAATTGACTACTTCTTTGGCGAAGAAGAAGATGCAATCATATTCAAACTTGCTTGGTCATGACAATAACTTATACTACAAACGATGCATGGCCTGGAATTAAATTTCCTCGATTGCATAAAGTCACGTATGCCAAAACTGTAGATAATGTGCAAGCACAGTATCAAGTAAGCTACAAAGACCGTTTGGTTAACGAATGGCTTAAGACAAACTGCCGTAGTCCATACTACCATAGTCCAGGATACTTAAAAGAAAAGTTTATACAATTTGAATGCGATGAGGAGGCAGCAGTGTTTGCGCTGACATGGGCATGAGCAAGTTAGAAATCAAAAAGCTATTCTTTTTCCCGTCGGGCAGGTACATGCCTTGTGGACTAAACATCATTGACCAACTATGGTGGAGATTTATGCCCGGCGTTGTTATCAATGTTGCATGGCCCAACGGTCTAGTTAAAGTTGGGCCTGGCCATAGAGATGGCTGGAGTGGGTATGGTCCAGAATTTGAATACGTTGACAGTGCAGACCCAAATGATCACTATCGTCCTTGGATGGAACAGCATGTGGGTCGTCAAGGATGGGATTGGAACTGGGGCATGGCAAATAATGATGCTTCGGATAATCGACTTACAATAAAGATTAGGCAAAAGCAGCATGAGTATGCTATAATTGCAAAACTAATGTGGAGTTAACATGAATGAAACACTAATTCTAATTGCATTGCTTTTTACCAAGCATTTTGTAGTAGACTTTCCGCTACAAAAACCTTACCAGTACCTAAACAAAGGAACATACGGACATCCAGGAGGCATCTTGCACTCCGGACTACATGGGATTGGCACATACGTTTGTTTTGTCTGGTTTGCACCCATAGCCGCAATCTACCTGGCACTAATTGATATTATTGTTCACTACCACGTTGATTGGGCTAAGATGAATATCAATAAAAAGTACGGTTGGGGTGCAAATACACATGAACAGTTTTGGTGGTTGTTAGGCTTAGATCAATTACTACATGCTATAACATACGTTGGCCTTGTAGCACTTGTAACTGTATGATTATTAAAACTGCGGTGCAACAACAATGGCACCAACAATGGAATACTGACGAAATACCAGTTAAATCTGCCGAAATACTCGCCAAAGCCTTAGTGGATGATGAAATTTGGTACACTGTAAAATGTACAAAAGAAGTAGGCGATTGGGTTAGAGCACAACCTAACCATCATTGGTACAATCACATTGATCGCCAGTGGATACATTATCATAGTATATTTGACATGCATCACGAACTGTATGCGTATCTTAAACTATCATGGGGTGTGGAGTAACTGTGAAGAAAACTGCAACTCAAGTAATGGAAGAACAATACGCTGACAAAGCTGCAAAGATCCTGTCAGATGAAATCGACTGGGAACTTATTTCTGATATGATGGTTTCAGTTGGATGGACCAAGGTTGAACTACCGAGATTCTCATTACACGGGCCAACACTTGATATGAACAACTGGATGCACAATGAATGTCGGCATCATTGGAAACACCGCGGCAAGACTTGGGTTTTTGAAAACAAAGATGAGGCGGCACTGTTTAAGTTAACATGGAGTTGATACAAGGCGAGGGTCGTATATATGGCGCACGATATTATACTGCCGAGCCAGTCTGGAGTTGGGCTCCGGG
>Ga0209246_10000028_pt1 | contig 61265 bp, 51 predicted proteins | sample LauGreSpBDMM15SN_2_FD_187560 | JGI IMG/M metagenome (GOLD analysis project Ga0209246, IMG submission 187560) | Freshwater lake microbial communities from Lake Michigan, USA - Sp13.BD.MM15.SN (SPAdes) (version 2) | ecosystem: Environmental > Aquatic > Freshwater > Lake | place: Lake Michigan...
TATTAAAAAATAAAAACTTGTATATTAAAAAATAAAAACTTGTATATTAAAAAATAAAAACTTGTATATTAAAAAATAAAAACTTGTATATTAAAAAATAAAAACTTGTATATTAAAAAATAAAAATGTATGACAAAAACTCGTATATTAAAAAATAAAAATGTATGACAAAAACTCGTATATTAATAAATAATAATTTATTAAAATATGATAAGAAGACCAATATGGATGAAAATGACCTTTTATATAGTAATAGTTTTATTCCTGTTCCAGAATTATCTAATGAGGTATCTGCTGATAGTAACAGTGAATTTAAACAATATTATGAAAGAGAACGGAGTATAAATGAAGAAAAGAAATTAAGAGATAGTATTGAAAAGATGTCGATTAGGAGTGTTAGATTAGAAGAAGAAACAGATGATCAGAGTTTAATGAATACCAATCGTTTTGCAAAAAGTAATGTTAGTACACTTGTTCAACAAAATCGTAGGACAAGGGATATAGTAACATATGTTAGTATAGATTCTAGGGATAGAAATAAAGCTTTATATTTTAGACCAAGTAATTTTAAAATTTTTTTAGGGCGGAGTTTTTATAATGTAAAAAGTATTCGTTTAGCAAGTATAGAATTTCCAAATACAAATGCGGTAATTAATAATTCAAATCACAATATATATTGGACAAATAGAGAAGATATAGAATTAAACAAGATTAATGCTATTACAAATACATATCCTGAATATAATGTGCAATTACGTATAGGGAGTTATATATCATCTTCATTACAAACAGAAATGGTATCTAAATTAGCTACAGTAAAAAGAAAGGATAAATCAGGAGATTATCATTATTTTATTGTAACTTTAGATATTGATACTGATATAGTTACATTTACGTCACTTATTCTTACGCAATTATCAAATAATTCTATTCAAACATCTGTTAATACATCTATTATACAAGTAACTTTAACAAATCATGGATATTTTGATGGAGAGTATATTTATCTTCAGGGAGCAAAAACGTTAGCTGGTATACCTGGTTCTACATTAAATACTATGCATAAAATTGTTAAAATTAATGACAATTCATTTAGATTTGAAGTTAATGTAAAAGCTGCTGAAACATTACTCGGAGGTGGTAATACTTGTAAAACAGGTAGAATTGCTCCATTTAAATTCTTATTTGGAGAAAAATTAGCAACAATTGCTCCTAATATAGGTTATCCATTAGAAAACAGTTCAGATTTAATAAAGACATATATAACATCAATTGCTAATTTATACCAAGCTCTTATAGTTACAAAAACTGCACATGGATTAATATCATCTAATTTAGGGGGGATTTGTACAATAAATGGTTCCGGTACAACACCATCTTTAAATGGTAATAAAAGAATTACTCAAATAATATCGGCAACTTCATTTAATATTCGTTTAGATACACCTTTGCTTTTAGAAAGTTATAACACTGGGCAGGTTACAATCAATACTAGAACATTTGATATTCAAACAATATTAAATGTATCATCAAATACTATTTTGGTAACAACATTTACAGAACACAATTATACAACTACTGATATAGGAAGTAATGTTACATTGTATTCTACAACAACTACTCCAAATTTAGATGAAACATATACTATTTACAATGTTTTTGATACAACAAGTTTTGTTATACCAGGTTCACTTCCAGATGGTGGTTTCAGTCCACCTAGTGGATCATCTGGATTACCAGGAGCAGATGGATATATTCCTAAAAACAAACCATTATTAACACATACACCAATAATTACAGGTATTACTAAAGGAATATCTACAACAACATTTGTATGTCCCAACCATAAATTAAAACCAGGTGATACAATTAGATTTATTGATTTTGTTTCATTTCCTGATTTGACAAAGTCAACGTCAACTGTATTTGCTGTACCAAGCAATGATACTTTTGTTATAAATAATACTTTAATTTCACATGATGAGACAAATATAATTAATGGAACTGCAAAAGTAGGATCTGGGTTAATTACCGTATCTTTTCCTGGACACGGATTTAATAAAATAGTAAGTATTGAAAATACAACAGGATTTCCTACTGGGCAAACTTTTGGTAATTTAATATTAGTACAGACTCAATTGCCTCATAATTATACTACAAATAATATGGTTAGTATTCAACAAACAGATACAACTCCTACAATCGATGGTGGGTATAATATTACAATTACATCATCTGATAAATTTACAATACCTTATTCTTATCCTATTTTATCATCAGGTACATCAGGAATTACCAGTTTTAATCAAAATTTTTATTTATATGGATCTGATATTACTGGTGGTATAGATTCAGCAAATATAAATAGTAAAATATTTACCGTAAGAGATATCCTAGACTCTAATACATTTACATTTTACAATACGGATTCTCAAGCTACATCAACTGAATATGGTGGTGGCAATAATGTATATATTAGTAGTTTATTGCACGGGTTTAATGGACAACAAACAAATACAAAAAATAGTTTATTAAACAGATCTATAAATTTACAAGGAGAAAATTATGCTTTCTTGTGTTGTCCACAACTAGCAACTATGTTGAATACTGGAAATGTTAAAAATGTTTTTGCTAGAATTACTTTAGATCAATCACCTGGAAGTATGGTATTTTCTTATTTAAGCAATCCCAAAATATTTGATTCAGTACCGCTTTCACAATTAAATGACTTGGACTTTTCTATTTTAAATTATGACGGTGTTGAGTATGAATTTAATGATTTAGATTATTCATTTACTTTACAAATAACAGAAGTAGTAGATGTAACCGATAACTTTCAATTGTCAAGTAAAAGAGGTATTGTTGATAATTAAAGTCAAATTAATGTAAAATTGAATTAAAATAACTACTAATGTTATTTTAATGGAAGACACTCCGAATTTAAAAGACAAAGAAATTCCTTCTGGATCATATCTAAGTAAACGAGGATATGTTATTAAAAAGGATTCTATAACAAATGAAGAATTGGTTATTTTACGATCACAATTAAGAGCAAGACCTTTACAAGATGATAAATACAATACCTTTAACCAAACTGATACTAGTTATCCTATTTATACAGAAACAAAAAATAAAATATATATACCAAAAATGTATGGTATTAATAGATATGGAGATCCTAAACGATATATGCCTAATTATATAGGTAAATCTTGGGAAAATCTTGATTTAAATTTTAATGGTACACTTTTTGATAATCAAATTGAACCAGTTAATGCATTATTATCCGCTTGTAAACAATCGGGTGGAGGTATTTTAAACTGTATGACAGGTGGTGGTAAAACTTTCATGTCAATTAATGTTTTATCTCGATTAAAGACGAAAACTATCGTAGTTGTAAATAAAATACCTTTAATGCGTCAATGGGAATCTGAATTGCGACGTTTTATTCCTAATATTGAAATTGGATTTATTCAAGGTCAAAAAAATGTATCGGTAGAAGGAAAAGATGTTGTCATAGCTATGTTGCAAAGTTTGGCTAGAGTAGATTATCCAGATTCTCTTTTTGATGACTTTGGTTTGGTAATAGTCGATGAAGTCCATAATACTAGTAGTCGAGTATTTTCACAAGTTTTAAGTAAACTTTGTTGTAAATATACTATAGGTTTATCTGCTACACCAAAACGGAGTGACGGTTGCGAATATGTTTTTAAATATCATATTGGAGATATAGTATATGCATCTGATACAAAACGTTCTGGGTTGCCCCCAGTTTTAAATATGCTTCGTATTGATAGTTCTGAATATAAAGAAATTAATACAGTTAATAGAATAACAGGACAGTCTCAAATACAATATACTTCAATGTTATCTGATCTTATAACTATGCCTAAAAGAAACCGGTTGATTTTAGAAACGATTAAGGATTTAGTCGTAACAGATAACAGAAAAATATTGGTTTTAAGTGATCGTAGAGAACATTTAAAAAGTTTAAAACAAGATTTTGATGATGATTTAAACATTAGTTTTACATATGGATTATTTCTTGGACAAATGAAACAAAAAGATTTAGAGATTAGTAGAGCTAGTCAGGTTATTTTTGCTACATTTAGTGCATTTGGAGAGGGTGTATCTGAAAAAGAATTGGATACACTCTTTTTAATAACACCAAAGAAATTTATAGGGCATTTGAAAAATTCTATAAAGGCTGAAAGTGGAAAGTTGGAACAAATTGTTGGAAGAATTTTTAGAAAAGATCATACTTGTAAAAACCCAATGATTATAGATTTACAAGATAATTTTTCAGTGTATAAAAATCAATCTGCTCAAAGAAGAACATTTTACAAACAACATTTTAAAAATTCCATTACTTGTAATAATACAATAAATCTTGATGAATACGAACTGGAAAATTTAAATGTAAAATGTATTCGACAAACACGTAAAACAACAATCGTGAATGATGAACCAGAATGTCAAAATACAAATGAATTACAATTACTTAAACATTGTGTAATAGATGACTAAATAAATTTACCTTATATATACTTGAACAATTAAATATTTAATTGTTTTTTAAATATTTAATTTTTATTTAACCATTTAAGCTGACCATTGTTGGTAAATATCAGCAGATGATTGTGGTAAAACGTTACCCATATCATATTTTCTGATTGGATAACATCCTTCTTGAACAGCAGCAGGTTCTGGGATTTGTTCTTTTCGAGAAGCAGGTGCAGGTGCAGGTGCAGGAGCAGGTTCAGGAGCAGCGGCAAGTTGAGGAGCAGCGGCAAGTTGAGGAGCAGCGGCAGCTTGTTCTTCAACTTTTACGGTAGAAACATCTGGTTTAATGATAATTTTTTCTCCAGATGGAGTTTCAACAACAATAGGGGCAACAACAACGGTTGGATTAATAACCATTGGTCCAGATGGAGTATCAACAATCTTTGGTTGAATAACAATTGTTTCTTGTTTTTGTTCTACAGAACTTACAACAGGTGTATTTTCAACTTGTGCATTTACAATAGCAGAAGTGGCTGCTACTGCAACTTCTTTAGTAGGTGCATTAGGTGCACTATCTTGTTGTGCTGCTTCTGTATTTTCAATAAATTCCCACATTGGTTTCTGATTAGCATAATTTACAGTTACCATAAATGCAAGAGCAATTAAAATAGATGTAGAAGGACTAAATTGAGCTGTCCAAAGAATCAATGAAAAGATAAATAGTTTAAAATATTGATTTTCAAATAATAACAATACTTTTTTAGGAAGTGATGGTGCTAATCTAGCAGAGTATAATATAAGTAAAAGGTGGATAATACCTCTAATTAAAGTTGGTTTTCTCACAAACTGACTTAATACGTCATTGATGTTGTTATCAAAAGTTTTAACGTAATCCATATTCTTTATTATAGTATAATAAAATAAAATAAATTTTTTGTTTTATTAAAATTAATTTTCGTTTTTCTACTAATTTAATTGTTTTTTCCTATTCATCCATTTTTTGTCTTTTAACTTACTTTCTTTTAACTAATTTAGATTTTTTAGATTTACGCTTAGATGCAGACTTTCTTTTAACTGATTTACGTTTAACACTTTTACTTTTCCTTTTAACTGATTTACGTTTAACACTTTTACGCTTAACACTTTTACGTTTAACACTTTTACTTTTCTTGGACTTTCTTTTAACTGATTTACGTTTAACACTTTTACTTTTCTTGGACTTTCTTTTAACTGATTTACGTTTAACACTTTTACTTTTTTTAGACTTACGTTTAACTGATTTACGTTTAACACTTTTACTTTTTTTAGACTTACGTTTAACTGATTTAGATTTTTTAGACTTTCCTTTAACACTTTTACTTTTCTTGGACTTACGTTTAACGGATTTACGTTTAACTGATTTACTTTTAACTGATTTACGTTTAACTGATTTACGTTTAACTGATTTAGATTTTTTAGACTTTCCTTTAACACTTTTACTTTTCTTGGACTTACGTTTAACGGATTTACGTTTAACTGATTTACTTTTAACTGATTTACGTTTAACTGATTTAGACTTTTTAGACTTACGTTTAACTGATTTACGTTTAACTGATTTAGACTTTTTAGACTTACGTTTAACTGATTTAGACTTTTTAGACTTACGTTTAACTGATTTAGACTTTTTAGACTTACGTTTAACTGATTTAGACTTTTTAGACTTACGTTTAACTGATTTACGTTTAACTGATTTAGACTTTTTAGATTTACGTTTAACTGATTTACGTTTAACAGATTTAGACTTACGTTTAACTGATTTAGACTTGCGTTTGGTTTCCCTTGGACTTTTAAAATATGATAAATTAGAAAGATGTTTAGGGGATTTAGGTAAACTTGGTATTTCATCAAAGGAAATATCGTGTATATTTTCGTTAACTAATTTATTTAGTTCATCTGAAGTAGGTATACTTGGTATATCAGATATAGAAAATGTTGGCGAAGGTAATTTTGGCATTATATAATAACAATATAAATTAAAAAAGTTGAATTTTTATTATTAATAATTATTGTTATATAATGCAAGTGTTAACTGGGTTAGATAAATTAATACCAAATCATCCAAAAAGGAAACGTGTATATGATAAATTTAACAATCTTTTAGATAAAAATATAAATAAAAATGAAATGGGGGCGCCCCATTATTCAGAAGATAATATTAAGAAAATGGCTTTAAATATAGAAAGAGGTATATTTAATCATTCTCTTATTATATATTGTAGGAAAACATTATCTGAATGTTGGAATGAAATATTTAGTCAGATTTATATAAATAGAGCCGTGCTTGTATATGATAATTTAAATCCAAATGGGAATATTAAAAATACAACTTTATTATCTAGATTTTTATCTAAAGAATTTAATGAATTTGAATTATGTGCACTTAAACCTGATAAAATATTTCCAGAACGTTGGAAACAGCTTCTTGAAGAACATTGTTCAGATATGTTTAAACCACCTCCAAAACCTATGGAACGTCCAGATGGTCTATTTAAATGTGGAAAATGTAAAAGTTATAAAACAGAATACAATGAAAGACAAACAAGATCAGCTGATGAACCAACTACAAAGTTTTGTTATTGTCACAATTGTGATCACAGATGGAGATTTTGTTAAATGTACAATAATAAAAATTAAAAAATATATAAAAAAATTGATTTAAAAGAATATTACAATAATAATTATTATAAAATGGCAAGTGTAGGGAATTCTGAAAGTTTTACAAGAGTACAACATAAAAAAAAGACAGTTAGTTCTAACTCTAAATATGATCAAGATATCCGTAATCTTCAAAGGCGAATCCATAGTCCTAAAGTCGATTTGATTGAAAGAGAATATTATTATTTGGTTAGAATAGAACTACCAGGTGTTGATAAAAAAACTATTAAAATTAATATTAAAGATAGTCAAATTATTTTTATTTCCGGAACTAAAACAATCAGTGATATTATTGAGACTGATAAGATTATTTATAAAGAATCAAAGTTTGACGATTTTACTAGACGAGTAAAATTACCAGGACAAATTTTACGTTTTAATAATGTTTTAGATTTTTCAAATGGTGTTTTAAATCTAACTTTTGATAAAAAAGAACCTACTGTTCAACAAAACGATCTTCCACAAACATCAGATGATCTTCCACAAAATGATCTTCAACAAAATGATCTTCAACAAAATGATCTTCAACAAAATGATATTCAACAATTGTCAAACGATGTTAAGCAATTTAATTTTAAAGATGTAGATAAGAATACTACTTGGGAAAATGTAGATAAGAATATTAATTGGGCAGATATGTAAAATTTTAACATTTAATTATAGAATTTATTAATTATAGAATTTATTAATTTTATAATTAAATATTTAATTGTACCTGAGTTCTGTATCTTTTAATATGATATATTTGATATCTAAATTTTCATTGTTAATCACATCATAATATTCGTCAAACGTCTGTATATTACATATTTTTTTTATATAATTTTTATAAAATTTTTTTTGAATAAGTTTTAATTTATTTGGTTTATGAATCATTAAACGATTATTTCCTAGTAGATTGTAAGAATCCAGGGATGTTTTGTCATCATCGTTTGATATAATTATTATTTGAATATTTTTATCAAGTAATGTTTTCAATACATCATTTTTATCCTTTAAGATTTCATTATCTATAATATATATTGTTCTATGTGAATTGGAATCTAATTCATTAATTTTTTTCTTGGTCAATGTTTGTTTTACATCAAAATTTGTAAAATATAAATATGGATTATCCAATAACATTTGTTTATATAATTTTTTATTTTCAATTGACGCAATTATATGAATGTCATTATCATAAATAGACGTAACATCTTTCATCATACTTAATTTGTAAAGAAAGTCACCTAAAAATGATATATTATCATTAATATTGTCATTAATAATCATTATATTTTTCTTATAAAATTCACTAGGTTTTAATATATATTTTTTTAAACCTTCCTTTTCCTCCATTTCCTTTTCCCCCATTTCCTTTTCTATAATTTCCCTTTCTAGAATTTCCTTTTCTAGAATTTCCTTTTCTAGAATTTCCTTTTCTAGAATTTCCTTTTCTAGAATTTCCTTTTCTAGAATTTCCTTTTCTATAATTTCCTTTTCTTTGTTACTTTGTAAAGAACTTAAATCACTATATATAGATTCTTTTTTAGATTCTTTTTTAGATTCTTTTTTAGATTCTTTTTTAGATTCTTTTTTAGATTCTTTTTTAGATTCTTTTTTAGATTCTTTTTTAGATTCTTTTTTAGATTCTTTTTTAGATTCTTTTTTAGAAAAAATACTTTCTGTAGTATCTGAACCGGTATCTGAAGTTGTATCTGAAGTTGTATCTGAACCGGTATCTGAACTGGTATCGGAACTGGTATCGGAACTTGAATTAGGTTCTTGTTCAGGTTGGGTAGTTATATTTGAATTTTCCTTTTTATTATTTTTTTTCGAATTTACAAAGAATGTAGTTAATATATCTGTTATTTTATCCATTATATAAAATAACAATATAAAAACGCGGTTTTTTAAACGACATGTTTATTTATTTTTCAAATATAAATTATTTATAGAATTTGATACAATTATATTATTATCATTATTATTATTATTATTATTATTATTATTATTATTATCATTATCATCTTCGCATTTTGCCAGTACTAAAATATTAGATTCTTTATTATAACTTATACATTTTGAATACAATCCAGAATATAATTTACCATCATTAAAAAATGGATAATAGTCAAATTTTTGTTTTTGAGAATTTTTAATACAATCGTTTAATACAATATCATTTTCATTAAAAGCATCTATGCATTTTGTGGTTGTACCAACTTGAACATTTAGTTGTTTATAATTAGGATCGTAAGAAAATATAGAATTGCATTTTTTTGTATTTTTAACTTGTAAAAATGAAAGGTCGCCTTTTGTAGTATCAGCTATTCCAATACAATCTCCATTTTTTGCTATAAGATCTCCCTTATCAAATTTTCCCAATACGTTTCTTTCAAGTAAAGAATTTCTAACCTCACGCTTTGATAAATTATCTTTTAATTGTGTTTTTTCAGTTTGTAAATTAAATATGTCTGTTTTCAAATTTGAAATTTGCAATTTAATAGGTGTTGTATCTTGTTCGTATTTTACTTGTAAATTAGATAAACTTTGTTTACAAAAAATTTGTTCAGATATAAAAAATATTGTTGTTATGGATAAAATAATTATAATTAAAATTGATAATATTGTTGTAGTATCTATATCCATTTAAACTTATAATATTCTTTTAAAAAAAGTTTACGAATATTAATTAAAAATGTTTAAAAATATATATGAATTCAAAAGATTAAACGATTACTTATTTTAGTAGATTCTTGTGAAATTTTTAGTAATTTAGATAAACATTGTCCTAAAACATTATGGGCAAACAGAGACATTTTATTTACTATAAAAAAATAAAATTTCATAAATTCATTAATTGGTGTTTTAATTGTCGGTATTGTTCCAAATAGATTTCCAGTAGCCAGTTAATATATTTGAAGTATTTGGATAATACATTTCGAATATTTTCTTATAATGCATTTCTTCTTTTGTACTTGGTATAATATTGTTTGTATTTGGTATAATATTGTTTGTACTTGGAGTTTGCAAATAATTAAATAAATCAAGATCGCTATATTTCTCATTGTAAAAATTTGTTAATTGTTGTTTTAAATCTTGCAAGCTATATCTAATATCTTGTCTATGATTCCATAATATATTTTTATCAATGATAATATCATTTGCTGTATCAAAAGATTTTCTAACAATATATTTTTCAACAGGTTTTTCGGAATAACCTGATATTTGTGGTCGTTTTAATGATGGATGTATAGATAATATATATTCTATAAAACAAGTATCTAAAAACGGATATCTTATTTCTAAACCGTACGAACCTGCTATTTTGTCATTTCTTAAAAGATCAAATTTACTAAGATTTTGTAAAAGTTGTATACTTTTTTCTTGAAATTGGGTATCGTTTAATGTAAATAATTGATAATGTCCGCATAATTCATCTAATCCTTCTCCGCTTAATAATACTTTAACATCAGTGTATGACTTGATATATTTTAATAAAAAAGACATTGGTATAGATTTTTGAATATTAATACGATCAAATGTTTCTAATTCGATAATTATATTGTTTATTTCGTCTGTTATAAGATTAAAATCATTGATATTGATAATATGATGTTTAATATCTATATTATATGTCAGTTCTAAAAGTTCTACGTGTTGTTTTGCATTAATAACATCTGTATTAGTATCTGTTCCGATTGTAAATACGTGTAATGGCTCAGAATAATTGTATTTTTCAACTAAATATTTAACTAAAATACTTGCTATTATACAACTATCAAAACCTCCTGATAGTAATAAACCAATTTTATTACTATGTTCGCATAATTCATATCTATCAATTATACTCGTTGTCAAGATTTTTTGAATATTATTATATAATTTCGAAATAGTTTCCGGATCAGCTTTGTTTATTGTACAAGCACTCAAATCTTTATATTTATCAAAATTGTAATATGTTATAAATTCTTGTTCGTTTTTATCCGTAATAGAATTTTTATATGACCAATATGTTCCAGGTGGTATTTCAGTAATCGTATATTCCGGATCATTTAATAAATTTAAAGGTATACCTTTAATTTCACTTACAAACATGTAAAAAATATCATTTGGATTACTGTTTATACTTTTAGGTAGGTATTTTACCATATATAATGGTTTTGTACCCAAAATGTCCCTAACTGCAAAAATATTGATTTCTTTTAAATTAAAACTTGTTACATTTTCTGTAAGTATAAAACTAAAATCTCCATTTAAATTTTTTAAACATCTTTCTAATCCTAATCTTGAATCACCTAATTCTTCTACATTTTTTATGTATAATGGCAAAATAACTTCAATATCACTATTAGATTGCAAATCTCTATCGTTAAATTTGTTGTTTTCAACTAATTCTTTATAATTATAAATTTCACCATTGCATAATAATTTTCTTTTTGGTCTATTTCTTATTTCTGGATATTTTAATGATTTATGAAGAATAGGGTTTTCAAATGGCTGTGAACCATCTAAAGAAATATCATTTATACTTAATCTGTGATATCCATATTGAAATGTAAATGGACAATATTCTGAAATTTCTCTTTTGCTTAAATAATTAGATATTTGAGATATATTGAAATTTGTAATAATAGGACTAGATTCTGTAATAACTTGTGTATCATCTTCTCCTCTATGTTTCATTTTTATAAAAGATTTTGAAAAATCTATATTGATTGGTGGTTTTGTCATATTATATATTAAAAAAGATACTGCACCCATTATATACAAGTATACTGGGATTTTTTTTCATAAAAACAAACTCGATTATCGATTATCAATGTCATTTACTGTCATTGATCATTTACTGTTACTGTCATTGATCATTGTCATTTACTGTCATTTACTGTCATTTACTGTCATTTACTGTCATTTACTGTCATTTACTGTCATTTACTGTCATTTACTGTAAAAATTTCATCATATTTTTCATAAATCTTTAATTTGTCATTGATCACTGTCATTGATCACTGTCATTGATCACTGTCATTGATTATTTTTAATCACTGTAAAAATTTCATCATATTTTTCATAAATCTTTAATTTGTCATTTACAGTTAATTTTTTAATTTTTAATTTAATTTTAATTCTTTCCGTAAAAGCATCTTTGTCTTCTTTAGAAGGTGCATCTGGATTATTTTCTGATTTTTTTAAAATATAATACAATAATTCTTCATTGATAATCTTTTCAGATTCCTTTGTGATAATTGTTCTAGTTGATACTTTTTTCTTTGAAATTAACGTTTTTGTTTCATTTGTAATTGTTTCATTTGTAATTGTTTCATTACCATTACTTGTATTTAATTTAAGTTGTTTTTTTATTTCTTTATCTGCTTTAGCACCTTTGTTTTCTCTTTTTGTAAAGTTTAAAATGAATTCTTTGTCTGCAAATTTTAAGATTTTAATGTTTTCTATTATTCCACGTTTTGTATTCCAAGAAAAATCTCTATATATTATAGTTTTTGATTGTAATGCAAGTTTTAATACATTGTATAATTTATCAGTAAATAAATCTCGATGTTCTTGTTTTATTACTAAATTTTCTATTAAAAATTTATCAACGTAATAAACAGAATATGATAAAAAACGTTCTAAACGTTCTGTTTCTGTTAAAAGAATCCATCTTTTAAAATATTTACCCTGTTGAAAAATTTTTGATTTTGAAAATGCAATGTTTTGTTTTGATAAAAACGTTTTTTTATCACTTAAAAAAGAATATAAACTATCATTTAAATTTCTTATAGTATTTGTTATAAATTTTTGTTTTTTTTCTCTGCTTTCAATATTTGTTTTATATTTTGTAATGTATTTTGTAAAACGTTCTGTAATTATTATTTTGTTAAATTTATCTTGACTATCATTCTTTTGTGAATTAACATCATTCTTTTGTGAATTAACATCATTCTTTTTTGAATTAACATCATTCTTTTTTGAATTAGAATTTATAATATTTACAACAAAAGTATTATTAAATAATAAAGATAAATATGTGTGAAATTCTAAAGATGTTTCTGAATATAATATAGATAAATTGTTAATCAGGACCTTGTATTTTTCCTTTATACGTTTTGTCTTGATATTACAACTCGTATATTCTTTTATAAAAGTAACACTATTATCATACAAATCCAACTGAAATTGTGTTAATATCGATTTTGTAAAATCGTATATTGTCTTTTCTAATTCTTGGGATTGTTGTAATAAATGATTTAATTCTTCCTTTTTTATCAAATTATTATATAATTTTATATAAATGTCCCCGTTGTCACTCTGTGATTCTAACCATTGTAACCTATTTTGATACAATTTATCTGTGTCGTACCTTTCATTTGTACCATTTGTACCATTTGTGCCATTTGTGCCATTTGTGCCATTTGTGTCATTTGTGTCATTTGTCGGTAAGGTATTTGTGTCATTTGTCGGTAAGGTATTTGTGTCATTTGTCGGTAAGGTATTTGTGTCATTTTCATTCGTTTCATTTTCATTCGTTTCATTTTTATTTGTGTCATTTTCATTTGTTTCATTTTCATTTGTTATGTAGATAAATGGACATAGTCCATATGATTGTAAAACGTCAGAATGAAGAAATAGAAATCCGGGTAAAATTTTACTATCGTATTCTAAATATTTCTTTTCAATCATTTGGTATTTTATATATTGGTTTCTAGTTTCATCACGTTTTATTTTTTCTAATTTAGCTTTGTCCATAGCTAGTTGATTATTTCTTTTTTTAGCTGTACCAAATGCAATATTGTCAATTGCTCTAGATACTAAACGTAACTCGTTTTGTTTTTGAGTTAATAATCGTTCTTCCTTGTGTATATTTTTTAGTTTTTCTGTTAAATTTTTTAATTGTGACATTTTAGCTTGTTTAGTTTCATTACATTTTAATATATCATCTTTGTTTTCTAATGTTTTTTTATAATCAATTAGTAATTGGATATCTTTTTTCAAATTATCTATTTGGCTAATTAAATGTGTTTTAACGATAGATTGTTGTACCTCTGTCATTAATTATTTATCTAATAATTACCAACATATTTTTTCAATTTTTTAAACTAATCTTTGATTTTATCTTTATTATTACTCCACTGAATTATTTCAATACCGTTTTGTAATAATATATTTATAGTTATATCATCTAATTGTTTTAAATAATTTTCTATATATACAACCCGTTTAATTTTACATTGTAAAATTTTTTTAACACAGCTTATACATGGTATTAATGTTACATATATAGTAGCTTCACGTAAATCATCTTTGGTATTAAACAATAGGGCATTTTCTTCAGCGTGCATACACATACATAAATCTAAATTTTTAGCAGCCGAATCTATATTGTTTTGCAAATATTGATCCATACATCTTTTACAACCACCTGTATAACAATTTTCTGTACCGACAGGAGTACCATTGTACCCCAATGATAAAATACGTCTATCTTTTACTATTATACATCCAACTTTTCTTTTTATACAATTACTTCGTTCACTAGTTAAACTAGCAATTTTTATAAAGTATTCATCCCAACTTGGTCTACTAAATTCCATTACAATTTAATTAAATGTATACATTTTCATTTTTTATTAATTAAATTGTAACTAATCCATTTTTATGTGATTGTATAAATGGTATTTCAATATTGTATACATAATAATATAAACTAGCACTTCCTCGTAATAATTTATAAAATTTATATTCTTCAGGTTTAACATTTAAAACATTCATAATAGTAAGTAAATCAAAAACATTGTTTTTATAACAATATTCGCTAATAATTTCTAATACATAAGACATATATGTTGATGAGTTATCATGTAAAAACATACTGTAAAAATGACCATTCCTAGAACTAGTTTTTGTTTTTATATTATATGTATCCAAATTATATAAACAAACAAAATCAACAATATCTCCTGTTTTATTCTTAATAATAAATTTGTGGAAAACAGGATTTGACAACATTTTTTCAATATCAGATCTTGATTTGTATTCGTAAATATCGTGATTTACTTTGTTATAATTTAACAAATTATCGTGTATTAGATTATGATCCAAGTTGTTAGACGTCGTATAATATTCTAGATTATAATTTTTAAAGAAATCTTTGTTATAACTAAAAGTATTATATAATTTTTTAAGTAATTTGGTTGTTTGTTCAAAATTTAAATTGTCATTGTCATTTACATCCAACATATCTGTTAATAAAAGATTTTCAATTTGTAAAGGTCTATGGTAATATGTTTTTTTACAAAAATTATCTACTTTTAAACGTTTATTAACAGTGTAAACTGCACAAGGTACTTGTTTATCATATTGTAACATACATTCCTTTGTAACTACGTTAATCATATAAGATGAAACGTGCAAATTACGTAATTGTTTAATTAAACATAAAAAATCAATATCTATACAATTATAAGTTTTAAATTCAAGAACGTCATCTCGAATTACAAGATTATGTTTTTTAGCAACAATTAACCCAATCATTTTATTATATTTTCTTTCTTTTGAATAAAATACAATACATAAACTATCAGGATTAATAAAATAATCAAGTAAATTTTTGGAATATTGCAAAACAAGATTTGAGTTGTCATCGCCATAATTATCATTTATAAACTTTAAAAGATTATTTTTACAATCGTCATCTGGATTTAATACAACATCATAATCTAATTGTATTTTGCTCATTTTGATTTCATTATCGGAATTTTCTAATAAGGTGTCAGCTGATACAATTAAATTACTTGTAAATTCTTGTTTATTAATACGAACAGGTTTATTAGTCCAAAAACTAAAACTCATTTAATATATTATATATATTTATTTTTATTTTTTTTTATTTTTTTTTAAACGTTTTTGTTGGTCTTTGTTTGTTTTTTTATTTTTTGTATCTTTGTCTTCGTATACAAATTCTATTTGTGAAGTATTTGGGAATTGGTTTAATAAAGCTCGTGTTTGAGCACGTAGTTTGTCTTTATGTTTACCAGAAATACTACTAGGCATTTTTGAAGAACAAACATTTGTTTTATTAGAATTTATAGAAGATCCCCAATCTATATATACATAAAATGGTTGCATAAATTCTACAATATATCCATTGTTTGATAATTTATTCATAACAAATAACAAACAAGATTTCATATCATATTGAGGATAACCAATAAGTATTTGGGGAATTTCAAAAATAACATATGTTTGATCAGTGTGGCGATTTGTATAAATGATCTTTTGAATAATCTTATTCAATACAATATTGAAAATATCATGTTTAGAGGATTCTTTCATATGTTTTTCTTGATGCAAAGTAGAAATAAGTGGTATTTGATTTATTTCTGACATTTTATTTTTTTACTTAATTATTAGCTATATTATAATTTTTTTTAATTTATTTTATCTAAACTTAAATTAAGTGACAGAAAAAATATATAATTGTATGACAAATAAAAGTATGTCAAATAAAAGTATGTCAACTATCAAATCTTGTAAAATTATATACGGGTACAAAGAAAATTGTCTTGACGATTGTCAAGATTCGCCTGTTCTTTTAATAGAACCAAGATCTGATTATATAGATAAAATTAGAAAACTAAATTTGCCTATAACATTGATATCAAAAGTATTAGTAAAACAAATGGCGAATCAAGAAACGTTATTGTATTATGATAAAGAAAATCCAAGATATTGGTTAAAGGACAAAAAAGATGACTTGATAGTAAATGGAACTAATTTGTTTAATATAAAAAGATACCAAGTATATACTACAAATATAGAAAGTATCCTTTTACAATACAAAATTCAAAATGTAAAATCATTTCAAATAAATATAAACATTGAAAATTGCAATGATTTATTAGAAAGTATTACTCCATATAATCATATATTTTCCCATATAATTATAGATGAATGTGTAAACTATTTTAATAAATCCAGCAAGATATTAAGTAATTTTTATAGCAACCAAGAACAAAGTAAAGGTACCCAAGAACAAAGTAAAGGTACCCAAGAACAAAGTAAAGGTCAAGGTACCCAAGAACAAACAAAAAATAATAGTATATTATGTTTTTCTCATAAAAATTTGAATATAGAATTGCCTAAAATTGCGATGTATTTTTTAAATGAATCTTTTAATAAAGATACTTTGCAAGAATTAACATTTTTAGTAAACCAATATAAGATGAATATTATTATAAATAAAGATGAAAATCAAAAACAAAAAGTAATAATTCCTTATCCAGAATCTGTAAAACTCCTTGGTGAAAATAAAACTTCAAGCCGAGTATCCTTGTCAAAAATTTATCATGAAAATATTATACAAAATTTAGAATCTATATTTTATAAACGAATAGAAAAGATAAATGATTTAGAAAAGATAAATGATTTAGAAAAGATAAATGATTTAGAAATTGTTATACAATTTAATCAAAAATACTTTGATTCAAAAAAAACCTTACAAATAATGTACCCATTAAAGGATAATACTATATATGTAAATAAAATCTATGATATAATGTATGCTACAAAAAATTGTATTTATATGTTGTATCAAATTTTAAAATCAACTTATTTTAGCGATTATATACAATCTAAAAGGGAAGAAAAACCAATAATATTCAAAATATTATCTAAACGTTATTTTTATGAATATATTTCCAAAATATTTATTATTACTGAATTTTAACAGAACTCTTTGCTTTATTATTACTGAATTTTAACAGAACTATTTGCTTTATGCGTTCATTATGCGTTCATTATGCGTTCATTATGCGTTCATTATGCGTTCATTATGCGTTCATTATGCGTTCATTATGCGTTCATTATGCGTTCAAAATGCGTTCATTATGCGTTCAAAATGCGTTCAAAATGCATTCAAAATGCGTTCATTATGCGTTCAAAATGCGTTCAAAATGCGTTCAAAATGCGTGCGTTCAAAATGCGTTCAAAATGCGTTCATTATGCGTTCAAAGTGCGTTCAAAGTGCGTTCAAAATGCGTTCAAAATGCGTTCAAAATGCGTTCAAAATGCGTTTAACTGTATTGGGTCGTTACAAAATAAGATTTAAATCTCTTTTTGGAATGGTGCATCTAGTGTATTTTTGAAAAATCATATTATCACTAATTGAATCTGTTAATTTAATTGTTAATGTAGATTTTTCTAAAGATGATGTTTTTTTATTGTAATTTACAACTCGTATAGAAATATCAAAATTAAATAATTTTATATAATTCTTTTTATCACGATATTTATCATTTGAAATTAATACACAATTATTTTTTTTTTGTAAAATATAAAAAAAATATTGGCATAAAAAATCATCCTTGTTTTTATCAAGAATGACATTATCATATTTATCTTCAATAATAATAAATTTCATATTAAATTCTGAATGAGTTTTCATTATATTATCCAAAATATTTTCATAATCATTCAACTTTTTCATTACAAAATAAAACGTACTTGTTTTTTTAATTTGCACGTAATCAATATATTTTGAAAAAAACAATTTGAAAAAATCATATGTATCTTGTTCCTTGTTACAATGTTTTACGGAATGAAAATCAATATTGTCTTTTTTATACTTTATTTCTCTAAAATCTGAAAAAATGTTTAAAAAATCAACAATGTAAACATTTGATTTATAATTGTTAGCGATAATTGTGTTCATTGTAATTAATTATTTTATCTTTTTATCTTTTATCCTTTATCTTTTATCTTTTATCTTTTTAAATTCGATTTTTTTATAATATACGCGATTATTCGTCTTTACGAGTTTTTAAAAAATACGAAAACAATTGACTATAATAACTATTGTCGTTGTTGTTGTTGTTGTTGTTGTTGTTGTCGTTATTTACATTGTCATTTTTTAAATTTTTTAAATAATTGAAGATAACTATAGACATTACTCGTACACTGGGTAAATTATGATATTCTTGACCTATATAAATACCAGATAATAATAGTAATATTGAATAAAACATATTTTGTAAGTAAAAGTACTGGTAATTTTAAATTAAAAGTAATTTGTTTAAATTAAAAGTAATTTGTTTAATTTAAAATGTACAACTATTTCTTTTTTTATTTGATTTAAATAAATTGATTCCGTCGTGTAAATCTGACCATTTTAATATATAATTTTTTTTAATTATTATATATTTCATTTTCAACCATCTTGCTTCTAAACAATGATACCAATTGTCATCAAATACAATTGTATTTTCAGATTGTATGTTTAATTTTTGTATAATATGTTTATACATGTGTGTTTTTGTATTTGATTTGTATTTTTGATGTTCTTTTTCATTTACAAATTCGTCATCGAATTTCCCACATTCTATTATATCAAAAAAATGATAAATACCATATAAAACTAAATCTAACTTTGCCATTTTATTTAAACTTGCTAATGCTATTTTTATTTTATTGTTTTTTAATAATTGAAGAATATCTACGATATGATTATCTATAGTATCTTGTTGTCGTCGTCTTAATGTATCGTCTAAATCAAATATTACTAATTTGCAAGTTTGTGGTATAACAATATGATTAATATCAAGTGTAAATATATTGTTCATTGGTAAATTATCAAGTGTAGGTAAATTATCAAGTGTAGGTAAATTATCAAGTGTAGGTAAATTATCAAGTGTAGGTAAATTATCAAGTGTAGGTAAATTATCAAGTGTAGATAAATTGATCATTTTAAATAAATTGTTCATTTGTATATTATATAAAATAAGCTTTAAATAAATTTACACATTCCTTGTTTATTTTATCATTTTTAAAATATTATTGAGATCATTTCTCCAAAGGTCTCGTTCTGTCTTATTCTGCAAATCGTTTAATTCGCGTTGTTTAGTATCTCTGTGATTTTCTAATTCTCGAATCTTTTCAAGTGAAAGAGAAATCAAAGGCATTCTTACAAGATAGTCAAAAGATTTTTCTTTACTATTTTCATTTTCAGAATGTATATCACAAGTCAATTTTGGATAATCTCGTTCTTCTAAAAGGGATATAATGTAATCACGTGTTTTACGATTAATATCCAATTCACCATTAATGTATTCGTTAATAAAACGTATTTTTGAGTTTAATAAGGTTAATTCATTTGTTAAAATTTTAACAAGATATACTTTCCTAGATTCATAAAATTCTAATCGAATATCATAAAAATCTAGTAAAATATCATTTGCATTCTTGTATTTTGTCAAAATTAAATTATCACTAAACAAATACATATTATTTGTACCAAAACTTTTTGTTAATTTTAATTGTTTCTCCAAAGTTCCAGTTTTAATCAAATTGTCAAGATCATTTTGTGAACGGAATTCTACAATAAAACAAATATCATTGTTTTCATCACGTGTTTTGTTTTGTACATCCTTTAATTGAAGTGTTTTCCGTTTTGTTGTTGTCTTTTTATCAGATTTTGTTTTTGAATTTGTTTTTGAATTTGTATTTGTATTTGATTCAATCATTGATTCTAAAAATTCTTTATACGTAGTTACCCAGCAACCAACAGGTAATTCTGTAACTTTAATTTGTGTATCTGATAATCTTTCCCATTTACCACGCGTAATATAAGATCCGGGTTCTGTTTCTTCTACAACACCATTAAAATTCTTAAAATATGGTTTCATTGGTAAAGGATCCTTTTCATCTAATACACGTAACAAATTTGCAACAATATCTTTGGGATCATAAGGGGGGATATAAGTTGAATATCCAGTACCAATACCTTCACAACCATTTACTAATACCATTGGTATAACCGGCATAAACCATTCTGGTTCAATTTGCATACCATCATCATTTAAATACTTTAATAACGCAGAATCACGTTTGTCAAAGATAAAATTAGTGATATCTGATAATTTTGTAAAGATATATCTCGGACTAGCAGCATCTTTGCCAGAAAGTAATCTTGATCCAAAATTTCCATCTGGATAAAGTAAATTCAAGTTATTAGATCCAACAAAGTCTTGAGCCATACTGACAATAGCCCCTTGCAAACTTACTTCACCGTGATGATAACCAGTTTCAGCTGATACATAACCAGATAATTGAGCAACTTTGATAACTTTGTTGATATTGTTTTTCAACATATAATGAATGATTTTTCTTTGACTTGGTTTTAATCCATCGCATAAACTTGGAATACTTCTCAAATTATCATAAATTGAGAAATGAATAAGTTCTTTGTGAATAAGATCTTGATAACTAACTCGTGACTCTTTAGTATCAATATAACTGTTTCTATCATATTGCGCTAACCAACGTTTACGTTTATCAGAACATTTCATATTTAATGTAATATTAGTTTCTGTGTCAGCCTTTGTTTCTTCATTTGATTCTGTCTCTTCTTTTGTTTCTGTCTCTTCTTTTGTTTCTGTCTCTTCTTTTGTTTCTGTCTCTTCTTTTGTTTCTGTGTCACCAATACTTGTTTTTGTTTTAACGTTTTTGTCTTTTTCAAAAGCAAGAATTATAGAATCGTCACAAACGTTGTCTTTGTGGTAATAATCAATGCGTAAACTATCAATTTTACGAAAGGTTTCTTGAGCATCTTCTTTCTTTGATGTTCCTAATCCCTTGAAATATTTAATTTGATAACCCTTTGTATTTGTAGTCGATTGCCATTTATGATAATCTTGTTCTGTATAAAATTCCAACACTTTTTGACCACGAATAGCTTTGACAATTGGTGTTCGTAAAGTTTGAATAAAATCAAGTTTAAGAAGTGAGGGCCACCAACAATGAAACAAATTTACTAAAAGTCCTTTGATATGCGACCCGTCTACGTCAGCATCTGTAAGAATCATTACTTTGCCATAACGCAAGTCGTGAGTGTCTTTATAATCAACTCCTTGTTTTAACCCAATAATTTGTTTAAGGTTATTAATTTCTTCATTGTTCATCAATTGAGATACAGTTGCATCTCTAATATTAAGCACTTTTCCCTTCATAGGAAATACCCCCCATCGATCTGGACCAACAATAGATCTACCCCAAAGTGCAAATGTCATTGCTGACAAACCTTCTGTAAGAATTAAAGTACATTGATCTGATTTAGCAGTTCCAGCCCAAAGTGCATCTTCTAATTTTGGAACATAAATCTTGTTCTTTTTTTTACCATCAGTTGTTTTTGCAAGATCCATTGTTTCTTTCATTTTACAAAATTCTATAATATCTTCGACAATAGGACTCTTCCATAATTTATCAATGAATTTATCAGAAACTTCAACTCTACAACCAAAATCTTTTACTTGCGTTGTCAATTGTTCCTTTGTTTGACTACTAAATTGAGGATTTATAATTGTCGAACGTAAAAATAAAAAGAAACGTTCTTTAATAATTGCTGGTTTAACATCTTTTAATTTCTTTTTTGTCTCTAATAATGTTTTGATTTTTGAAGTTATTTGGTATACAATATGATCAACGTGTTTACCACCTTGATAAGTAGAATTTCCATTGACAAATGACACTTGTTCATAATGATCACTTGGAACAACAATGTATTCCCAAACCAATTCATTTTTACCAACCCGTTGTGTAAAAGTATCATAATAAGATTTTACTTGGTCTTTTTCAAAGAAATAATTACTATAATCTACCAATCCTTTTCCGAGAAGACGTTCTCCATTTAAAAAAACATTAACTGTTTTGTTTGTACACGCAATACAATCATATACACGCTTATTAATTAATAATGTAGTGTCATTTTCTAAACCAGACATATGAAATCTAGCATAATCTGGTAAAAATGTAATTTTTGTATAACTTTTACCCGAAGCCTTCGTAACTTTAGGTTTACTCCGGATTTCCATATTTTCTGAAAATTCTTGAATAAATTTCAAACCTGTTTCTGAATCTATTGTTTCTACAACAAAACGTTTACTATAAATATTACATAATTTTACACCCAACCCATTAACACCAGCTCCAATACGTTGTTGTGAATCATCGTAATTACTACCAGATAATAAATGACCAAAAATAAGTTCTGGTACATATAAATTATGCTCTTTATGAACTACAATGGGTACACCACTACCATTATTTAATACGGAAATTTCACCAGTTGCAGTATCGTAATCAATTCTAACTTTATCAACTGTAGTGTCTCTATTACTATGATCTAATGCATTTGTTAACACTTCATCAAATACTTTTAAAAAAGCTGGACTATATTCTACCATCCGTTTTATCATTTTATCATTTTCAAAAACCCACATTTCTTCTAATGTTTTTTTTATTTCGCCAATATACATATTGGGTCTGTGTAAAACGTGTTCACGTTGACTCAACTTTTTATAAGTTTCTTCAATTGTTTTAGGTCTTGTCATAATATCTGTTAAAATACAGTAATCTTTAAATTTATTTCAATTTATTTTATTTACTGTTTTTGATAACATGTATTTTTCGTCAATAATTAATATTTTATTTTTTTACTAGTTATAAGTAATAGAGAATATAATGCCAAAACCTATTGTTAATAATAAAATAAATTATCAAAATATATATGGGTTAGTTGCAAAGCTTGATGGGTTTGTAACTCAAGGTGTCAAAGAAGGGGATTCTCCAATATTTAATAATTTAACATTGATGGGAGATAATACAATTAGGGGGAATTTATATGTAGAAGGCAATACAACAATCTTGAATACAAATGTTACGGAATTTGAAGATAACATTGTTTTACTAAATCGTTTAGAAACTGGTTCTGGAGTAACATTGAATCAGTCTGGATTGGAAATAGAACGAGGAAGTCTTGAAAATTATAGAATGGTGTATAATGAAACAAATAGTACTTTTCAAATAGGTCTTATTAGCAATTTACAATGTGTTGCAACAAGAGAAGATACTCCATTACAGAATGGAATTATGACATGGAACAATGTTACAAAAAGATTAGATTCAAAAGATACAATTTCAATAGATTTATTGTTAAATTCAACAACAAATTCCACAAGTACTTCTACAGGTGCATTATTAATTTCTGGAGGTGTAGGTATAAAAAAAGATGTATGGTTAGATGGAAAGATGTATTTGCAAGGGGTTTCTCATACAAGTAATAGCATTATTTACACAAATGCAACAACAAATAGTTTAAATTTTTCAAGTGTCGGTGATATTAATATAACTCCTTCTACAAGGCTTATTATACCATACAATAAACCAATTGTTTTAGGAGAAGATACAGAATCAATTGTTGCAGATTCTACAACAAAAGATATATCTATTACATGTTCTGGTCATATTAATTTTAATTTAGATGCTGGTAAAAAAATAAGAATTGGCAATCAAATTCCTATTACATTTGCAACTCAAAATGAACAAATTTACACAGACAATTCAAATAACATGGTAATTGGCGGTGGTGAAAATATCAATTTGATCCCGGGACCAAATAAAAAAGTAGTTATTCCCGTTGATATAGGTTTATCATTTTCAAATAATAATCAGCAAATTTCTGCTAATTTAAACAATGATTTATCTATTGTTGCTGGTAATAATTTATTTTTAACACCTGGACCAACTTTAGATGTAAGAATTCCAACAGATAATGGAATTAAATTTGGTAATAGTGGTAATCAACGTATTGTTTCTAATAGTAGAGATGAACTTAGTATTTTATCATCTTCTGATATTTATTTAACAGCTACAGATAACATTAATATACCAAACAATGTCTTGGTTACATTTGGAACAACTTCACAATATATTCGAGCAATTGGTGAAAATTTGTTTATTAATGCAAGTAATAAAATTAATATGGAAAGTGATGTTTTTATTACAAGTACAACAAATTCTGAAAATGGTACAACAGGATCTATTGTTATATCAGGTGGGTTGGGTGTATCAAAAACAATATATACAGAAAGTAATATTATAGTAGATTCAGATGATTCAAGTAGTTTAGTAGTAAGAAAAAATAATGCGATTCAAAATGTATTTTTAGTTGGATCAAATGGTGATGGGCGTGTTGAAATCATTGCAGGAAATGGTGGAAATAATCCAAGTGTTGCAATTACAACAACGTCATACACTGATGCAAAAAGCTTAATCGAATTACAATCACAATATGATATTACCAAAGGATATATGATAGGTAGAGGGTATAGTACATTGAATTCTGGAAGATCTTTTACAATAAATATTCCAACATACGATGATTATTCATTTACAGGTAACTTGCCAAAATTTTCTATTACAACAGACGATTGTACAACAGAGTTATTTAGTATAGAAACAGATACTGGTAATATTATTTCAAAAGGAGCATTTCAATTAACAAATACAACTGGTGCTTTAAATGCTACAACAGCTGGATTTGTTGTATCTGGTGGTTTGGGTGTTGTTGAAAATATCATAACCGATGGTGATTATACGAGTTATACAAATTCCCAAACAGCTTTAACATTGAAAAATCTTAGTAACCGTTCTATTTTAAATGTTGATACTCAATTTGATATAATTACAGCAAGTGCAGGTCTTGTAATTAATTATACTACAGGTAATGTATTAAATATTAATGGTGGTTTTGTGGTAAATTCACAAATAAATACTATACAAAATTCAATGACGAATTTATATACAGATACTACTGATTCTACTGATTTGAACAATGCTGCTGTTGTTATTTCGGGAGGTGTTAGTATTGGGAAACGATTAAGAGTAGGTGAAACTTCATATATGAATATACTAGATATGAACAATACTAGAATAAATAATGTAAGGGATCCAGTTTCGTTACAAGATGTTGCTACAAAAGCTTATGTAGATCTTGCTTCATTAAAAGGTCTTTATATAAAACAATCTGTACAAACTGCAACATTAGAACCAGGTAATTTATCTATAAATTTTAATCCAGGTACTGTGATAGATGGATATACATTACGGGCAGATGATAGAATTCTTATAAAAAATCAAGATGATCCTATTGAAAATGGTATATATATAGTAAATGTTACTGGAGCTCCAAGTAGATCACTTGATCTTGTATCTGGAGATAATGCAGCTGGCGTATTTACATTTATTAAATTCGGAGATATGCAAGCTTCTACAGGATGGGTTTGTAATTCTAGTCAAGATAATGACGTAGTTGGTACAAATGAATTAACTTTTGTTCAATTTAGTGGTTTAGGTCAAGTTATAGCTGGTTCTGGTTTATCAAAAAATTTTAATGAAATAAATGTAAATGTAGATGATATTAGTATAGAAGTTGTATATGACGAATTACGTATTAAAGATACATTTGCTGGAACAGGTTTGACAGGAGGAAGTGGTGTGTCTTTGCAGACACTTAGTGATCAATCACATGTTACTAAACTAGGTACGATTGATACAGGTGCATGGCAAGCGGAAACAGTTGAATTATTTTATGGTGGGACTGGTAGAAATTTTTTTAGTCAAGGTAATATATTATTGGGAAATGGTATAAATGCGATTAATACTGATAATAAACTATATTATGATAGTACAAATTGTAGATTAGGCTTAGGAACTAATCAACCAAGTAAAGCTTTACACGTTTCTTCTATAAACAATGTATCCGTGTTATTAGATGCCGACTCTGATGGTATTTCCAGTTTATCAAAACCCGAAATAATATTTTCATATAGAGGAGATATAAAATCTTATATTGGTTTAGCAAGAACAAGTAATGAATATGCTAGTAATATATATGCCGAGTCTTTGGTTATAAGTCATGATAAAATGGATACTACTTCAATAGTACAATTTGCTACTCAAAGGCAAAATAGAATGACGATTTTATCAAATGGAAATATTGGTATTAATACTACAAATCCTACTAGTAAATTTCATGTAGCAGGTACATTATCAACAAGTGATATTAATTCATTTAAATCAACTGTTGATTCTACTAATGTATCTAATGGTGCCGTAGTTATTTCTGGTGGTATAGGTATTAGAAAAGGTGGTAGTATAGGTGGTAAATTGCGTGTTTATGATAATACTCCTAGTACAAGTTTAAATACAGCAGCTGTAATTGTACAAGGTGGTTTATCTATACAAGGTAATCAAAATGCGGTAAATGTTGGTAACGGTGGTGGTTTAACTGTTGCAGGTGGTGCAAGTGTAGGTGGAGATTTGTATATTGGTGGGTCTATTAATGGAAGTGGTAGTAGTTCAAGTACATATGCTTACTTGACATTGACTGCAACAGATGAATCTGTTAATTTTAGTACAGGTTCACTTGTTACTTTTGGTGGTATAACTATTCAAGGAACTACTAATGCATTCAGTGTTACAAATGGTGGTACAATTTTAACTGAAGGTGGTGCTAGTATAGGTGCTGATGTTTACATTGGTGGAAATACTAATTTATATGGATATACAAATTATTACGGAGGTGATAATATTGTTAATTTCTTTGATGAAAATGTTACAAAAAGATTTTCACTAGATAGAGACAATACAACAAGTTCATTTTCATTAACTCGTTACAGTGTATCTGGAACATTTGTAGAAAAAACATTTGATGTTGATAATAGTACGGGATCAATCTTTTTTGCAAATACAAATCCTAGTTTCTCTATAACCCAAGCAAGTTTTATTTTAAGTGGAGGTATATCTATTAACGAAACATCCGTTGCAACAAGTATAACAAGTGGTGGTGGTTTAACACTTGCTGGTGGTGCCAGTATAACGCAAAATATGATAGTAGGTGGTGATATTGTTTGTTTGTCAACTACAAATTCTACCGATACAAGTACTGGGGCTTTGGTTGTTTCTGGTGGTGTTGGTATATTAGGCAATCTTAATATGTACGGAAAAATGACAGTTGACAAGTCGTTTACATTAAATGATAAATTCGATTATAATGGAGGTGGGTTGTTTGATGTAATTGTTAACGATAGAACTAATTCAGTTTGGCATTATTTTGGAAAGGTAACTGAATTTTGCGAAATAGATTTTTACAATAAAAATTATGGGTTAAAAGTTAATGTTAAAATTGAAGGTCTTGTTTGTAAAGTATCTCATAATTATTACAGTGATAACAAAGTTGATGATAAATTAAATGTATTTGTATACGAATCCGGTGGTGATTTCTATTTATTTACAAAAACACCTGCTTTGTCTACAATTAATGTTAATGTACGTATCGGTGATAGATTTACTATTATATTTGAAGGTGACAATAATGAACCCGATGGTACAGTTAGTGGATATACTAATACGTGGATACAGTCTTGTACTACATCAAATGTGAGTAATATGGCATATGATTTTGGCGATGTTACAGTTCAGGGTTTAAATTTCAATGTTGCTGATAATTTCCCAGTTATTGGTTATAATAATTCTAATGTAACAGAATCAAGAAATTTAGGTCTAGCGTTTCAACGATATCAATCATCAAATGACACCGGAACAGGAGAATTGGTAACTGATCAATATGTATTTTACGATTCAATTCCTAACCAATCATCTGCAAATACTTTTCAAATCAAATTTAGTAATTTAGTAAGCGTTAGTGATCTTGTTGGATGGTGGATAAAGATTGGTTCTGGTAGTAATATAAGTCAAGTTAGAAAAATTGTAGCTTATAATCAGGCTCAAAAAGTAGCTACGTTAAATACAGAATGGACAACACAAAACCCCCAAAATGGTGATACTGTATATTTTTATAATGGACAATACGTATCATTTTATTTTGACGATTCAAAAAAGAGTTTTGAATTAATTTACAACACACGTAACAATGAAACTCGAGCTGTAACAAGTTATGATTATGTAAACTTGAATGCAAAGGGATTAAACCTTTCAGATACAACTTCTAGTATAAATTCAACAACTGGAAGTATTAGAACCCTTGGTGGTATTGGTATAAGTAATACGGATAATAGTTCAAGTTGTACACAAGGTGGTACATTAACAACATTGGGTGGTGCTAGTGTACGTAAAAGATTATATGTCGGTGATAATTTAGCTATTGGACAATCTGGTTTTACACCATCTAGTTCAATTCATATCAAACAAGATACAAGTTCAATTCGTTTAGAAAATATGAATGATTCAAATTCTTTTATTGATTTTGCCGAAACAGGTGCATCAGAGCGTTTTGGTATCTTATCTGATACATTAAATAACCAAATATCTATTACTGTTAGTAGATTTAATGAATCTCCTGATAATTCTAGACGAGCATTGACAGCTAATTTGGATGGATATATAGGTATCAATACAACAAGTAATATTAACAGTCCATTAACTATTCAGTCTAATAAATTTATTTCCATTGATGCTAATGATGGTTATTTAGGTTTGATGGGAGGGATATATGATAGTGATTTAGGTGGGCGTATTTTATTATACGGAAGTGAAATTAGTCAGGGCAGTGTGTCATTAATGTCTGGTACATCTGGTTCTGTTAAAATTTTTACAAATGAAGATAAAGAACGTGTTTGTATTGATCGATTTGGAACAGTTTCTATTTTAACTACTACAAGTACTCAAAATGCAAGTTCTGGTGCATTAGTTGTTTCTGGAGGTGTAGCTGTTTCGGCAACAGAAAATTCTATTAGTTCAAGTGTAGGTGGTTCCTTAACTGTAGCTGGTGGTGCCAGTATTATGAAAGATATTTTTATTGGTGGTAACTTATTTATTGCCGGAAAATTTAATGCTGGAGGATCTGCAACCACACCTGAAATTACATTTACAAATAATGTTAATTGTACATATACAGGTTATGATAATAATAGATTGTTAACTGTTTCACAAGAAGCTACACTTTCATTTGTTGTATGGGTTACACCAACTCTTGCCGGTTCAAATTGTCAAATAGAATTCGATTTACCTGAACGTCAAAATAATTTAGCAAATAGAACTGAATATACAGCTAGCTGCTCCGGATATACTGACGATGATGAAGTAATTCCTTTGTTTAATTGTATCAGTGTAGGTGTAAAAAATCAAAAAAGAGGTCTTGTTAAATTCCAAAGTGTATCAACTGGTATACATTACCTTAACGTGATTTGTAGATATACAATCGATAACATATAAATCAAAATCGTAAAAGCAAAATCATAAAAGAAATTTAGTTTAAAATCATATAAATCATATGATTTTAATTAATTTGATCGTTACTTGTATTTTTGTAATTTAATAAATTTGTTTTCTATTTTACCAGATTTTAGTTCCAAAATATAATCTGACGATTTGTAAGTTGCATCATCAGTATTTTCTACATTATTTAAAAACATATATTCTTCAGAAATATCTGTAATATAAACTGATTTTTTAATGTCAATGTTACGTTTATCAATTAAAAAGTATTGATTATTAATATTGTATTTAACCATAATGTAATATGACTATATACTTTATATTTATTCAATTTATTTACGTAAAAAATGATATCATTTCTGCTCCTTTATAATTTCCTTTATTAATTGCAATTTGTAATAATTCAAGAACTTGACGATTTGAAAATCTTGTTTTATTATTAAAAAATTTCATTTCAAGATGGTGTCCAGATTCGATTAACTTCTTTATTTGATTAAATGAATCTTTACTTTTACTTTGTTTACGCCCACCACCAGCACCTTTATATTGATAAGAATCTATTACATCATATAAATCATCGTGGTTTAGTAAATATTTTTCATCCAATTCTAATACGTATTTGTCTTTTTCTTTATTTGAACCTTGTTTTCGTGGTATAATATTCATATGAACTGGTATTTTCACAGTGACATTTTTTTGCAAGTCTGTATTAAAATAAGTAACTGTTTTCATTTCTTCTTCGTCTTGGTCACCTTCTTGTGTTTTGTCATCTTCTTGGGTTTTAATAGTAGATAACAAATTGTGTCTAGATCCTAAATGTTTTTCTAATTTTGAGAATTGTAAAGCATCTAAATGTCTAAGACTAGATATATTTTTATCATCTTGTTCTTTTATATATTGAGTTGGTGTTTTACCATATTTTGCAATAAACTTTGCATATTTCGGTAAAGTTTCAAAAGTTAATGGTAATGGTTTTATTTTAGTCTGTTCGTAACTCATATATTATTATTTTAGAATTTAAAAATACGAAATTATTTAATATATATATGGACCAATCGCAATTAATTAGTAGTTATTATAACGACGGGTATGTATATTGTTTATTAACAAGAATGTCCGATCCTGTTAGTAAAAAACAATTGGTTAAAATTGGTAAAACAAAAATGAAAACTCAAGATACAGAAAATCAAGTTATAAAACGATTATTAACAAGATATAATACATATTATCCAGAATATGATGTTCTTCATTTTATTAGAACTGGCAATTGTCATTTGGCAGAAAAACACATTTTCAAAAATTTAAAAAAGTTGCATTATAAAAAGGAAATATACATATATGATAAAAAACAAATACAAAAGGCGTTTAATATTGCAAATAAATGTTTTCCGAATGCTCAAGAACAGTTACTCAAATTGGATGTGGATCAAATAACAACTGCAAATGAAACAATAAGAAATTTAGAAACACAAATAGAACAATAAATAATAAAATTAATTAATATAAATTTTATTAGCAGATAATAATTTGGAATTTGCCACCACTATCAAGTAAGTTAATGAAAGGCTGATATTCTTATCTCTTAGTAATATTGCCGATATTCAAGGATCTGTCTTTTCTCCTCACAAAGTGATGCTTCATCAGCAAGAAGTTGATTATGATGAATTCCCAGGATTCTCACAAGCTGCCAAAATAGCTGTATAAATCTTGAACAATAAATCTTGAACAATAAATCTTGAACAATAAATCTTGAACAATAAATCTTGAACAATAAATCTTGAACAATAAATCTTGAACAATAAATGTATAAATCTTAAACAATAGCTGTATAAAATTTAACACTATTAGACAATCCAGTTTTGCATTTACAATTAACATTACAATTATATAAACCACTTTTTCTAGCAATTTCATCACATAAACTACAATCTAATGTAATTTCTTTTAATGCAGAAACATATCCTGATCGACATTCGTCTCCTGTGATAGCAAAACCTCCTGGTATACTCCAAGTAGCACCTGTATTAATCATTTTTTTATAAGCTCTTATATAAACACGATCCCATTCTGCAGAATTATTTCTAAAAGATCTCATAGCATTTCCTATCTTAGTATTGTAATCCGTTTGTGGTAATTTATTTTGACAAGCTAAACCCAACCAAGCATCGTTGATAGTATACATCCATTGTCTTGCTACAGTACCTAAAGAAAACCAAGAAACGTGTTCTTCTTCTACATCTAAATCTATAACTGCTGCATCTGGAGTTTTTGTACCAAATAAGGCTACAACTTCTGTATCAAAAATATCTAAACCACGTTGACGTAATTCTGGACTTGTAAATTTGCATAATTCTTGTTTTTTAAGGAATTCAAGTGATTTTAATGGTAGAGTACTTCGTACTGGTGGGTCATTTATTCGAATTTTTGGTGAACAAACATCTCGGTAATACATATTTGACCATTTGTAGATTCGTAAATCTGTACAAGGTTCCTTAGTTGGATCACATTGTGTACCATTTGTTCTTTCACATCCCTTTGTATCAAGTAAAGAATGTGATCCCATTAATGCAGTCATTTCTTCAGTTGTTAAATTACGTGATTCGGCAAAATTTGCAAACCCACTTGTATTTAAATTTGCAGGTGCTAATGTATTTGCAGGATTTGGTACAATTTTGTCAAAACGTCCAACTAAAAATGGCTGCACAGGATCGTTTGAAATAATAGTAGGACCACCTTGGTATTCAGTTGCTACAGCTCCACATACAGCAATAATATCAGCAACTGAACTATTGTACCGTTTGGCAAGTGCTAAAGCATTTTTTGATAGTAAAAAAGTAAAACTATCATAATTATTTTCAGGTCGTTTGATTTCGTCTGCTGTTAAAACTAAAGATCCATCTGCTCCTCCAAATCCTTCTGATACAGAAAGAGAGTCATGAGCAGATGCTCTTACATAAAAATTACATAAACGTTTGTCATATCGACAAGTAGCACGACAACCTGATATAACGCCCTTCCAATCTACTATTGTTGGATCGTAATTTGTAGTTTTTGGTTTCCAAGCTGGTAATTTAACTTGAATTGTCACATTACTATGAACTTTTACAACAGTATCTTGAATAACTTGTGATAAAACATTATTGATAAATAAAAATAAAGAAATCATTTTTATTGATTATAATAGTTTGTTTTTAAATCAATTTTATATTATATACACCTAATCTAAAATTTTGTTTAAGATTTGGATCACTACCTCCACCTAAATTATATCGAACTATATTCAACATCAATCCATCTTTTGAAAAAAGTAAATTAATCAACTGGTCAAGAATCATTTCTGGATATTTTATATTTGCCCACCAACAAAGTGAAATACCCCAACCACTAAAGGTTCTATGGACTTTTTGTTTATCTTGCTTTACCATATTTTTAATTGTAATTTATTTTATTATTCAATTTAGTCTTATCAAAAATTGATTTAAAGTTAATTTGTTAGTTAATAACAAATGTTCAAAAAGATATTTACCAGCATTAACACCAAGCTTTGCGTAAGATACGAAGTTGGTGAAGTAGATTATGGTTATGGTAATTCGTGTGATGAAATTATTTTAGAAACATTCTATGATGAAAAAGATGCTATCAAGTATATTGTAGAATTATATATAAATGACTTGCTTAAAGATAATAATTTTTCTAATACTAATTGTAAATATTATTATAGAAAAACATCTGATGATATGTATTCTCAATGGACAAGTTATAATATAAATGATTTACAAAATTACTGTAAAGTAAATAACAAAGAAGAAATTAAAAAATATTTGTATGATTATAATGTATATAACAAAATATAAAATGTCTTTTCAAAAATTATTAAATGGTAAACGTCTTCAGAATTTGTGGACAATAACATACAAACGTGTCTGTAATTGAATCAAATTCATCACCTAATTCGTCTTTTACTAATGGACGATTTTCAGATTCTTTTGAACTTAGATATGTCCTAAAAAGACCTTCTCTATACACTGAAGTATCTATAATTTTTGTTTCGCGACACCATTTAGGAAATAATTTTGTTATTATAGTTTTTAACTTTTTCACTCCCTTGAAATAATACTTTACACCTTTATTATCTGCTCGCACTATTATATGATATGAACGTTTAGTTGCATTATGACTTGATAATACAATCACCTGTATAGACAAATCTACTCTTGTAAATTTTTCACGTAAATTATTCGTAATTTCTTTTATAATTTCAACGTGATTTAAAAATTCTTCAGGATTTTTGTCTTGATATATTTCAATGTCCATAAAAAAATTTAGATAACTAGTTTCTGGTACAAATTCGTAATAACTTGGATTAGATGATTTTTTGATTAAATCTGCAAATAAATCATAATTATCTTGAATAAAGTACTTTTTTATATTGTCATTACATAAAATCTGATTCGGTTTTAAATACTTTAAACCTGTAGCTTTTCTAGCAAACACTTTCATAATCGTTATTGTTTTTTAGTTTTAAATAAAAAATAATAATTGTATTGTCAAAAAATTTACATCTTTTTTGGTGAAGACTTTCGTTTACGATAAGACTTGCGTTTTGGAGATGACTTCTTTTTTGGGGAAGATGTAAAACCGGAGATCAAAAGTTTATAAATAATTTGACAAAAGAAATGAACAGTGGAACCTTTTATAAAAATATTTAGATAAGTTGAGTACGTGTATAAAATTTAAATGCAATGTAAATTTTTTGTATTATAACTTTCACCAATTTTTTTAATTACTTTATCTTTGTCTAAATTAAATTTTTTTATTAAATAGTTAAAAACTTTAATATTGTTTTTATCTTTACCAAATGATGTAACACATAATTTCTGTAAATCCAGAAATGATATTATACACCCTTTTTCTACAAGATATTTAATAATATCATAATTACTTGAAGGGATTGCAGAACTTAAAAAATCCTTTTTAACTTCAAGTTTTTTAACTTCAACTAAATATTTTAAAGCTGGTAGGGTAAGTTTAGAAATATTTAGATTTAAGTAATTATACGATAAAATATCATAACCATTTTCAATTAAAAATATTAAAACATCTCGTGTAAATGGAAAATCATATGATCGTTTATTTGATATATAACGTGGACTTTTTATAAAATTTCCTTTTATAAGCTTATTATTAATAAAAAATTCTAAAATTTCTTGGTAATTAACATTTTTTACATGACTATAAAATTGGGGAGGTGACGATTCTTCAATAGGTATATTTAATATAATTTTAGAAAACAAATGTAGATTATTTTGACATATCGAATATATCTTTTTATCTGTCTTACAAGTTTTAATAAGCTCGTCTATTTCCATTTTTTGTAATATTTCTATAATTAATTCAGTTGGAAGCTTATTTAACATTTAATATAATATAATATAATAAAAAAATCATTTTAAAAAATAAAACAGAAAAATAATGTGTTTTATGTTGAATAAAAAATTTAATTATTTATATTTAAATTGGTGCAGGTACATATCCATAATATGATCCATCTGGAAATTTGCAAACTCCGTTTTGACAAGATTCCATGTCATTCAAAACATCATTTGTATCGCATTGTACACCGTTAGCTTGGCCTAAACAACCTATATTCTGAAGTGGAAAAGTTTCTGATAATGCCAATACAACAGGTTTACATACACCTGTAACACAAACTGAATGAAAAGCAGCTCCAACAACAGAACAATCCGTTCCATCTGGTTGATCTTTAAGAGTACATACATTATTTAAACAACTATAAAGTTGACAGGATTTTAGACTTGTAACAACTGGTGACAGACTTACCTGAGAATTACATACACCAGCATAACAATATCCAGGTAAACTAGGTTTTGTTTTTGTTAAACAACTTACAAAATCACGTGGTAAACTACAAGTTCCGCGTTTAGGATCACATTTTGTACAACTAGGGCATCGTAAGGGACAAGATTGAGACATAACCATAGTGATTAAAGACATACAAGCAAAGATTGAAAAAAGCATTTTTATTATTGTATACACTAATAGATTTATTAACTTTAAATAAAAATAATTTTATTTTTTATTTTTATTTTTTATTTTTATTTTTATTTTTATTTTTTATTTTTAAGAGCTTTAGATTGCTGGATTCTAACGTGTTTTGAACTATAAATGTGTCCTTTACCACTCGTTTGTTTTGGTCGGAATAAAATATCTTCGTATTTTTCGTATTTTTCGTAATCGTTCATTTGTATTATTACTATTAAACTAAAAATATTTCAATTTTTTATTTCACTGGGCACCATTTTGATTGCCAAGGATTAGATGCACCTTTCATTAATGTTATATCAGATGGCAAAGGATAGAAAATTCTGTATAAATTTTTACCAAGTGTTTGATTTATATATGCTGTAGTCATCGTTCTAGTTAATCCTGATGGTTTTGCAGCAGTTTCTCCCAACATTGGATCAGCATATTTCCAATTATTGTATACAATATTGTATAATGGATTAATAATGAATGGACTTGAATTACTAACTGTCCCAGATGTTTTTCCAAGTTGTGTATCAACCATTCTCATTGCTCTCATCATATCATTGTCTTCGTGGATAAGATTGTGACAATGAAACATATAATCTCCTTTATGAGCACCAAAACGTGCTAATACATAAACTGTTTCACTTGGGCCAAGATAAAATACATCTTTTGGTGCCAATTGTTCGTATGTTCTTAGATTTACAGGTTGTATACTACCTAATACTTCTTTTTCACGTTTAATTATAAGGAAATCAACAAGATGCATATGAACTGGGTGAAACCAACCACCACCTGATCTAAATTGCCATAATTCCCAAGTATTATGCCCGACATCTTCGGCTGCAATTTTTGCAGTATCCCATGTTTCGCCATTAATAGTCCAATGACCATTAGTTCTTCCAAAATTCATTTGTCTATGGTACTCTCCAGCATTAGCCATAATAGTAGCCGTGTTAATATCGGCTGTACTCAGAACATCAAAAATTGGTCTTAATGGAGATGGTGTAATTTGGTTATATGAAAATACAGGTGGAACAAGTTCAGTAGTAGTCGTAGCAAATACTCCCTTTGCAATAAGATGTGAATTGCAAAAATAAGGAACATCTTTCATAATTTCTTTATCAAAGTCATTCCAAAAGTAAACGGTTCTACCACTATATGCTGAAAAATTACAAACAATCTCATATCTTTCAGATACTCCAATTAACAAACCTTCTGGTGGAAATGCAACATGACTTTTTCTAAAACCTCCATCTGTAGCAATTACTCTACAAATTCTTTGTGAAATATCATTTAAATTATGGTCTTTAATTTTAAAAAGATATGGTCTAGCTACAGCAGCATTTACAAATCTAAATCGTAACCATTTTGCTTCCATATTCATAATTGGAAAAGGAATACCGGAAACTAAATTAATATCCCCGTATAAATTATCTTCGTGTGCGCCAAATATATCTATAAATGATTGACATTTGTTGTCTAATACTTTATCTGTTAAAATCATATGATATTCTTGAATATCTTCCAAATTCCAAGGTTCTCCACAACCACCGTCTTTTATTTTTGATGAAGTAATGTATAATCCAGCAAGACCAAAATATGCATTGTCAGCTGTAATATGTAACGCGTGATCGTGATACCATTCAGTTGCTGGTCTATTGTTTGGATAAACATAATCTTTAATTTCACCATAACAAGTTTCATCTTCTGCCCATCCATCAAATGGTGCCAAACTTGCAGAACCGTGGTGGTGAACACTTATAGGTCTACCAATTCTATTATTATTTGGTAAACAAGGGTTAAAACTACCCTTGAAAAATCCTGTATTGTAGTTGATTAAATTTTTAAATCTAACTAAAGATTCGTGACCAACTGGTACACGAATAGTTGGACCAGGAATACTTCCATTGTAAGATAAAAACCAAGTTCCTGGAAATTGTTTACAACTGTCAACTGTATTATCAAAAATACGTTTTTGAGAATGAATAATATTCATATCATACGCAAATATACAATGACCATCTGTACGACAAACTTTTTCTTTAATATTTGCTAATGGTGGATTTTGAAAAATATCCTTAAATGGTGTAATAAGGTATGGTGTAGATGGGAATCCTCCAACCAAAACAGGTGCACCATTTATTTTCGGACAAATTACATTAGGATCGCCAAATGGTGAACTCGGAACAGTTTGACCATTAACTACCAAATTTAAAAACACAAAAAATATTTTACACAAATTCTTTAATTTATTCATTTTAACTAGCTTATTCGTTTTATATATTATATACTTTAAACAATATATTTATTAAAAATGAACTTAAAGATTTGAATTCATTTTTTTATAATTGAATAATGAAAATCAATAAAGATTTAATTGCATTACCGTTATATTTACTAAGTATTTTAGAAAAAGGTATATCTGATTGGAATATTATCCGAGTAGCATTTGGTAAAGGTAATAATAACCACGAAATTATAAACGGCACAGTACTTGCAGTACATTATCCAAAAGGTAGTTATTCTCCAAGTAAATTACCAGTTGGCGGTATTGGATTTTATTCAAACCCAGATGAAATAAATATGGCAAAAGAAGTTTTATTAACATATCAAGTTAAATTTGATGAAACATTTGATCCAGTTTTAGGAGGTAAATTACCTGGTTTATTCATCAATGCTGGTGCAAATACAACAGGGGGATCTGGAGGTAAACATACAGATAATGCAAGTTGTAGAATAGCTTGGAGAGCTAATTTTAGTGCAGAAGCTTATCTTTATTTACCTAAATCAAACCAAATCCAAAGTCAAGAATACGAGTCACTTGTTATTAAAAATGGACAATATGGTGATTCATTGTGGAGACATCAATTACGTTTTGATTCACATAATTGGAATAATGTTTCAATACAATTAAGATTAAATAATTTAAAAGATAATGTAGCTATACAAGATGGTTTGTTACAAGTTACTATAAATAATATAACTCAAAAATTTGATAAAATTATTTGGAGAACAGATACTAAACATTTTATCAACACAATTATATTTGAAACATTTTTTGGTGGAAGTTTACCAAAAACAGCTACACCACATGATACTTGGACATATTTTCAAAATGTACAAGTTCAAAAATTAAATTAAAAACTTTTTAAGAAAAGTTTTAAGAAAAGTTTTAAAATTTGTTTATTAAAAGAAAAAGTTAAAATGATTATATAATATTTTGATTATTTATACTTGTTGTGTTTGTTGTGTTTGTTGTGTTGGATAGCTAGGTATAGTGTCCAGGCAAGGCATCAACTGTTTGTTGCTGTACAATTGTTGTTTGTTGATTCCAAGAACTGCTGCCAATATTCCATAGCATATTAGTAAAAATAGAGATAGTTGAGAACATTACAAAAATTTTGTTAATAATTAATGAAATGAAAAGGCTAAACCACTGTGATCGCAGATGTCCATCGAATAAACTGTAAACCAAGAAACATAATACAGGATAACATAGGATAACAATATACGGTAGGAGTTCCAAGATATTATGTTGTTTGTGTAGTAAGTAAATAAAGTACAAAGTATTAAACAATCTGAAATAAACAAGACTAAGTCTTAAATAATCAACAACATTGAAAAATCGTGATATAAAATTAACATTTGGTCCGATAATATTGATCATACTATTAAAGTATGTATTTTGGCACCAACGTCTTCTTTGTGAAACATAAGAGTCCAAATTAGATGGTGGAATAGTATATGCATTGCATCTAGTATCAAGAACAATTTTTGCATTTTTGTCAGTGTAAACTAAACTACTAGTATATCTTCTATCAGTTCCTACATATTGAACACTAGAAATTACAAGATTATTATGATCAGGAATTTTAGAATAAAGGTCAAGTGCTTTATGGCGCTCGTTAACAATCGTTCCACCTGTGAGACCAGCGTATCCATTGTTGCCAGTATTAATTTTAAACATTGAAATGCATCCTGGTAAGCACAGTACTTGATTAAAAAGATCTTCATTAGTACGTCTAATATATTGACCATATAGATATTGAAAATTTTGAAGATTATTCCAAAATGAATTTCCTTTTGAAAAATCAACATTAACAATACCACAACTTGCTACAGCATTCCTCTGTTCAATGGTGTCAATAAGACAAGTAAATGTATTTTCACTAACTACAGTATCCGCATCTGTACAAAATAGATAATCGAAAATAGAAACACCAAATGTATTATTAATATCAGATAAAATTTCATCACGATATTGGTGATTAATAATAGTAGAATTAGAACGTTCGTAATTAAAAAGTTCATTTGTCAAAATGATACTATCCTTTTTACCTTGGTTTTCTTCTTTTTGAATAATTACAACGTGTTTATCCTTTCTTGTTCCATAGTAAATGTTAGTAGAAACATCTTCTCCTGTCCAAGATTTATAATATTTTGCATATTTTGTAATAAGAAGACTATCAAAAATATCTTTGTAATCATTAATGCCATCTGATACAATACAAATCATAGAATAATTTGGTCCAAGTTTGTTTGCAATTAAACTATCAACTGTTCTGGTTAATTGTTCTAATGTTTCTTTATATACAGGGACAAATGCAACAATTCTTTTAATTTCTCCTGAAATTTCCAAATCTGGTTCTTCATTTTTAACAAACAATGCCTTGTAAATCATATTGAATGTAAACATAATACTCATCAAAATATCCTTTGATTTTAAAACCAAAATGATATACAATATAACCTGTAAATTTTGAGTATAATACACCAAGCAACAACCTGCTGTATTTACTGCAAAAATAGAAAAGATATATAACCATTTTTTTATAAAAAACAACCTTTGATTTGTAAACATTTTTCTATCTTTAACAAGACCCGCGTATAAAAATAAACAAGTAGTTGCAAAAGCAATAGTCAAACCAATGGTCAAAGCTGCAATTTCAGTAGACAACATATTCTTTATTTCGTATGAAGTTTAGTCTCGTATGCATTTTAGTAATCTATAATTCTTTTTCAATTTTTTTTATTTTTTAAATACGTTTTCTTATTTAAAAAAATGAATAATAGAAATTATCAATGTTTTTGAGAAACATTTCCAGAATTTTCACGTTCCATTAGCATTTGTTGTAATTTATAGTCAAAATCTTTTTGTTTATCTGATACACCTCCACCTCCGTTTTGCGATGGACTTCCAGTTTGTTTTGGATTAAAACCACCGCCAGTTTGTTGCGTATTTTGTTTTGTATTTTGTTTTGTATTTTGTTTTGTATTGTAATGAACATTATCAAATGTTTCTCTTTCTTGTTGTTTTCTTGAATAATCGTCTTTTGATATACTACTAGCTGTTTCTGGTGGTGTTTCAATTTTATCATCGTTTTTACCTATAAATTTAAAAGTCTGTTGTTTTGCATCATTTAAATCAGATGATCCATATGTAGAATAGGAATCGGAAAAGGATCCCATTTCTATACAATTAAATCCTTCAACGGACTCTTTTGATAAAGATTTAGTTTGAAAATCCAACCAATCAAATGCATCAGCTCCTGTTAATATATTTTCTGGACCAGGAGTTATTATTGTAGGGATTTCTTTTATTTTTATACCAAGTTCCCTTTGAATATTGTAAAATACATTAGGACGTTGTTTAGTAGTTATATCAACATCAATGTTTATACGAATAAATAAATCGAATAATTCTTGATGTTTCATTAGTGCATTTAAAAAATTTTTAGAATGAATACAGTACTCACTGTAAAATAAAATGGGTCTATCAAACATTAATTTAACTTAAGTAATTATTTTTTTTTTATTTACCTTACGAACTAATTGTGTTTTTATGTTTGTTTGTAAAATAAATTATCTGGGATATAAATAAGAATGGCTGATATACGTTTAAAAAAAATAACTGTAGAGCCAAATCAATCTCCATTGGTTATACAACAAGGAGATATCAATATTACTAGTACGACTGCAAGTACAAGTGTTTTAAATGGTGCCTTAGTTGTAAATGGTGGTACTAGTATAAATACAACATATGATGCAAGTAGTTCTACATCAGGTGGTGCTTTAACTATTGCTGGTGGTGCAGGTATAATGAAAAATGTATTTATAGGAAAAGATTTATATTTGGATAGTTCAAATGGTATTATACAAGTTGGAGGTTTAAGCGAAAATAGATTATTTTTAGATACAGTATCAAATAAAAATGTTTATATAAGTCCAGATGGTGTAAATAAATCATTTGATTTAACAGACGTAAATTTAAAAATTAATATTACAACAGTCAGTACAAGTTCAACTGGCGGTGCTTTAACCGTTGTTGGTGGTGTAGGAATAAAATGTACAGAAAATGTAACAGATGGTTCAAATGGCGGTGCTTTAACAGTTGCCGGAGGAGTTGCTATCGGAAGAGACTTGAATGTGTCAGGACAAGTGTTTTTAGGATCTCCAAATTCAAGTAATAATGGGTTAACCATTAGGTATACTGGAACTGATCAAATACTTTTAAGTAATAGTTCACAACTTATACCAGCCTCAATTAATATGTCTGGTAATAATTTAGTTGTAGGAAATAATTCAGATATTGAATTTAGAACATCGTCTGGTAATATAAAATTTAGTAATGAAAGTTCTTTAACAATGATATCAATTCATTCTAATAATACCGAATTTATACAACCAGTATATATTTCTAATACTACAAATTCATTAAATAAATCAACTGGTTCATTTATAATAAATGGCGGACAAACTATTACAACAACAGTTGAATCTACTTCTGTTACAAGTGGTGGATCATTTACTACACTTGGAGGTATGGCTATTGGGAAACGTACATTTACAGGAGATTCCATAGGTATAGAAATTGTAAACACTGATAAACGGAATAAATTAGTATTATACCAAGAGGCTTTGGATTTATCAGAAACAAATAGATTTACTGGTTTAGGTAATACTGTTGGTTCACTCACTTATCAAGTTACTAATTATACTGATTCACACATATTTTATTCAGGAGATGGTTCTAGTAGTAATGAAGTTTTTAGAATAAAGGGAAATAAAGATGTTGTATTTGTTGGTAAAAATCAATCATATACAGTATTAGGAGGAGGAGTAAATAATAATGCGTTATCTTATCAATCTAATACGAGTGATAGTAGTATTAATTTTTTTACATATAATGGTGTAAATGCTACTAATGATTTGTGTATTTTTGGAAATGGGTTACCTAATGATGTAAGTAATAGTGAATATTTAAAATTAGGATGGAATCGTGATGATTATATTCTTTCTGTAAATAATCCGGGTACTGGAGTTAAACAGAATTTAGTAATACAATCAGGTATTGATAATCAAATTGTTGTTAAAAATGATGGCACAGTAACTTTTAATTCAACTACACCATCACAAAATTCAAGTACTGGTGCTTTGGTAATACAAAATGGTGGTCTAAGTATTAATAATACACAAAATGCTACCGATGTTTCAAATGGAGGTAGTTTAACTGTAGCTGGAGGTACAAGTATAGCCAAAGATTTATTAATAGGTGGGGATTTAACAATATCTGAAATTACATTTTCTACAATCGATATAAATTCTTCAAGTTCTTGTTTGCAGATAACAAGTTCGTTAAACAAATATCCTGCAATACACCTAATTGCCGACGAATCAGTTTCTGGATTACAATATCCAGTAGAAATGTCATTATATAGTTTGGGTTCAAATGAAAGTATTAATAGTGAAAATTTACAGATAGCTAGTAACCTTTCTGGTTATATTATTCATTCTAATAAAGTTGGAACTGGTCAGGACAAGTATATTTCTACTTATACTGGGACAAATGTTGACCAATTAGTTTTACAAACATCTGGAAATATAGGTATAAATGTTCATGATCCATTGTATAGCTTAGATATCAATGGTACCTTACATTGTAATAATACTATAACATTTACTTCGACAACCGAATCTATTAATTCAACTACAGCTGCGTTAGTTTTATCTGGAGGGATTAGTATTAGTAGCACACAACAATGCGATGCACTCACTAGAGGTGGTGCTTTAACAATTGCTGGTGGAGCATCGGTTGCTAAAAACATGGTTATTGGTGGTATAACACATTTTTTAGATTCTACTCCGTCAACTTCTGTTCAAGAAGCTGCTGTTGTAATTACAGGTGGATTATCTATTAAAAGTGGTGAGAATTCTGTAAATACATTAAATGGAGGTGGTTTGACAGTAGCTGGTGGGGCAGCTATAACTGGTGATTTATATGTCGGAGGTTCTATAAACGGTAGTGGTAGTAGTTCAAGTACATATGCCTATTTGACATTAACTGCTACAGATGATGCAGTTAACTTGTCAACTGGTACTCTTGTTAGTCTGGGAGGTTTAACTTTGCAAACTGATACTAATGCTATAAATATTTCAAATGGTGGTAGTATATTGACACCTGGTGGTGCTAGTATTGGAAAGGATATTTATATTGGTGGCAACGTTTACATGACTAGAGGAGTATCAAATTATTATACTGAAGACAATAATATTATTAATTTTTATGACAGTTTTAATATTAAACGTTTTTCAATAGATAGATCTAGTTCTACTCAAAATTTTTCAATAACACGTTATAATTCTTTAGGAAACGCTATCGAGAAATCATTTGATATTTCTAATTCTGATGGTAAAACAGTATTTCATAATGAGACGTCAAGTTCAGATATAAATGATGCTTCTGTTGTTTTTCGGGGTGGTATTTCTATTTCAAATACATCAAATGCAACTAGTCTTGATAATGGTGGTAGTTTGACTATTGGTGGTGGAACAAGTGTTGCAAAAAATATGTTGGTTGGAGGAAATACATACATTTCATCTACTACTTCTAGTGAAAATGTAAGTACAGGTGCGTTATTAGTATCTGGTGGAGTTGGTGTATCAGGAAATCTTAATGTGTTGGGAAATACATTGATTGTAGGAAATTTAACAGTCAATGGTCAAACAACATCAATTGATACAACAAATACTAGTTTAAAAGACAATGTATTCCTTTTAAATTCTGGTCCTTCTGGATCAAATGATTCTGGCTGGATCATAGAAAGATATCAACAAGATAACAATATTGGTTCTGGGGATGTTGTTGCGGATTCATATTCGGCTACATATATATTACCTGATCAATCCGGTATGACATCAACTCAAATTAAATTAACAACCGAGGCAAGTGCTATTAATGAATATTATACTGGATGGTGGGTTAAAATATCATCTGGATTTAGTAATAATCAAATTAGAAAAGTACTTGTTTATAATGGTACTACTAAAATAGCAACTTTATCTAGCGATTGGCATACTCAAAATCCTTCTGTAGGTGATGTTGTAAATTTGTATAATAAACCATATGTTGGTGTTATTTATAATGAAACAATTGATCAATTTGAATTTGGATCTTCCGTTCAGGATCCTAATCAAAAATCAATATTATTATCTGATTATATACCTATTTGCTTTTCACGTGCTACAAGTGTATCAACAGAAATATCTAATAGCGTTTCTTCTGGAAGTATATTGGTAGCTGGTGGTATTAGTATATCAAATACTACAAATGCTAGTTCTATTACTAGAGGAGGTACATTTACCACATTAGGTGGTGCAAGTATTGGTAAAAATTTGTATGTTGGAAACAATTTGTATGTTAATGGAGCAAATATGACACCTAATCAATATGATATGTTTTCTACATTGACATTTAATGGTCAAAATAATATTACTACTTTTACTGATATAACAGATTTGGTTTTTCACAATTCAATTTGGAGTTTTGATTGTTATTTATCTGTTCGTGTTATTGCATCTACTAATTTGTTTGTAAATTTCCATATTCGTGGAGTAAATAAGGGTAGTTCTTGGGAAATTATTAAAACATATGTTGGTGATGACACAGGTATTCAATTTAACATTACAGAATTTGGTCAAATTCAATATACAACCCCAGATTACACAAGTTTTACATCAATTGTATTTAAATGGAGAGCTCTTGTTAATTAAAATTTAAGAGTTCTTGTTAATTAAAATTTAAGAGTTCTTGTTAATTAAAATTTAAGAGTTCTTGTTAATTAAAAATCTAATTATATTTGCAAAATGTGTAAATATAAGTAAATATGTTTCAATTATTTAAAAAGGGGGATAGATATGAGGAAGAAAATATTTTTAAATCAATATCAGAAAAAGTAGATTCAGAATGTAAAAATATTTCATCAAATTCTTATCAAATATGTGTTTGTGATCGCGATACTAAACGTAATATTGTAAAATATTGTAGTTTACAAAATGTTTTCGAATGGGAGGTCCTTGTTTATTTGTATATAATTGACAATAGAATCGCATTACAAACATCTATTGTGGCTGATAAGATTATATATGATACAAGTGATAAAGTATCATTGTATACATTCTTGAATAAATATAATCCAAATATCAAATTATTGTTAAATGAACTGTTTGGATTTGTTTGTAAATTTAGAACGTTTAATTTTTTACACGGTAATTTACATATACATAATATTTTTGTAAATCCACAAATGTTTATTCGTCGAGGTAAATTTTATATAATAGATTTCGGTAATTCCTTTATTCTTGATAAAAAGATTAATACATTTCCAAATTACAATAGATCATCTTTTATAGGCGAATCTGATAAAAAAATTTCATCAATATTTTTTGAATTTTGGGATTTTTTTACTTTGTTTGTTTCATTGAAAATATATTTTAAAAATAACTTGGATACGGTTGTTTATTTAGAAACTTTAATTACAAATTACATTCCAATCGATATATTGTTACGATTTAGTAAAGAATACCAAGATTATTGTTTTGATAATATTTTAACTTTTTATTTAGATGAACCTTGTATTATTAACGTGATTTAAATAAAATTGCCTACACCCTAAATATAAAATTGTTTAAATATAAAATTGTTTAAATATAAAATTGTAAATGTTTATTATCGCCTTTTGTTACAAATGACTCGTGATTTTCGATTGGGTCAAAATCTTTTGTAGTATTATATGTAACAAATTTTGTAGATGAATTTAATCCAACTCTTTGTATATTATTTTTATAATTTGTATGAATTGAATCTGTTGTTCTAGAAACAAGTGTTGCGTATCTTGTAATAGAATCATCTAGATATTTATACATTATACTTGTTTTAGGAATTGTGTATACAAAATTGTGCATATTATTAATCGTATTTTGTCTTAATTTTAATGCGGCTTGGAATAATTCGCTTGTATTTTCAGGATACACACCATTTGATTCGTAAAAAAGATCTATATCACGTTTTATTCGTAATATACTATTTGTACCTTTTAATAATGAATAAAAATTTTCTGGATTATATTCGCTTAATTTAATAACCGAGAATAAGAAATGAATTACGTTTGAATCGATATATAATGAATCTAATTGATTTTGATTATACATTTTTTGGATTTCAGATTGTGGCATTTTATTTTCACTGGAATTTCTTATTAATTTAAGTTTTATATCAATGTAGTCGTAAACTTTTGATTGTAAAGATTGTAATTTAACCATTGTCATACTGTTAAAATCGTTTACTTTATTATTTTTTACATTAACATATGTATTTGATATATATAAAGCAAAAACTACTAGTATTATTACAAAACCATATGATTTCTCAAACGCTTGTGTTACGACAATCAATACAATAACAAATATAACAATTGTTTCAAATTGTAATGTTTTTGCAAAAGATCCATGTTGATTTAGAAATAAATTTTGAATATCTGTAAACATATCTTCTCTTATATTTACAGTTTAAAAAAGTTTTAATAAAAAAATGATAAAAAAAATTAAAATACAATACAATAAAATACAAGAATAAGAATAAGAATACGATGCACCTCAACAATGAAAGGTACCTTTTAGATGAAGAAACACCAAATATAGGTCTTAAATTAAGTTTTGACAATGTAACTCCAGAATTATATACATTAATATATATATTATCAATCTTATTAATAGTGACTATTATATTTTTATTATTGCGTATTATAGATTTTATAATAACTAAATCTATTAAAATACATGACTATTTTACATATATAAATTACGATCCATTAATTAATTAATTTATTTTATAATTATTTTATATGGTTATAGTATAATATGTCGAATTCTAAAAAAATAAACATAATTGATGATCGTTTAGATGAAGGAGAAATGTTAACTAAATTAAAAAACATTTTTTTAAATATTACAAAATCGCCACAGTATTCAAATTATATAAATTTTTTATTAAAAAATGCTGCACAATTATATGTAAACGATGGATCAAAATACAACGATGAAGACTATTTTTCAAATGACGAATTGGCTAGTATTCTTGTAGAATTTCGTATTTTGCCACCGATGCCAGAAATAATTAAAAATGAATATTATGAAAACTTTTCTAGGCATTACGATGATATAAATAAAAATCATACACACTTATTAAATGAATATACAAAAAAAAAATCAAGAGCAAGTATGTTACCTATGATTGGTGGTAAACGTGGTTCTGTTAAACGCGGTTCTGTTAAACGCGGTTCTGTTAAACGTGGTTCTGTTAAACGTGGTTCTGTTAAACGTCGTTCTGTTAAACGTAAATCAGCCAAACGTAAATCAGTTAAACGTCGTTCTGTTAAACGTAAATCAGCCAAACGTAAATCAGTTAAACGTCGTTCTGTTAAACGTAAATCAGCCAAACGCGGTTCTGTTAAACGTCGTTCTGTTAAACGTCGTTCTGTTAAACGTCGTTCTGTTAAACGTGGGAAAAAGTAAATTTTGAATTTTAAATATGAAAATTACGATCCATTAATTATTTTATTAGACGTAAACATTGAAACATACAAAAAATAATTTTGAATTTAAATATAATAATCAATATATATTTAAAAATGGAAAAAGACAACGACATTAAACAAGTTTGCAAAAATTTCATGTACAAAAATTGTCAACGTGAAGATTGTAAATTTATTCACGACAGTACTATTTGTTTTTATTATTGGAAACACGGATCATGTAAATTTCAATCTGAATGTAAGAACAGTCACGACGTCGTTCTACAACCTATGACATTTCGGCAAGGAAACGATAAAAGTAACGATAAAGGTAACTATAAAAGTAACGATAAAGGTAACTATAAAGGTAACTATAAAAGTAACGATAAAGGAAACGATAAAGGAAACGATAAAGGCGATAGTAAAGGACATAGTAACTATAAAGGAAACGATAAAGGAAACGATAAAGGAAACGATAAAGGAAACGATAAAGGCTATAGTAAAGGACATAGTAACGATAAAGGAAACGATAAAGGCGATAGTAAAGTAAAACGAAACAAGGACAAGTACAATAATAAACGAAAAAAGAATACGGAATGTTTTGTTCCAAAGACTGATCCCGTTGATTTACGTGTTGTTTTAGATTTACGTTCAACTTGTAATTACAATGAACCAATCCCAGAATTAACTAGTAGAGACATACTACTTTCTCCTAAACTGTTTGATGATTTTGGCGAATATGAAATTTATAACAAATTGGTTTCCGAAATTGAAAATTGTGGAATTCCAGAAACAGAATTATTAAAATTGTGGCATGGAAATGATAAAATCGAAGGTACTCATTTAATTGCCGATGATCACCGTAAATGGAAAGAACATTGTCCAACATTTAATATGATTATACAACGTTTAAAAAATTCGTTCAAGATGGATATTAAATCTACAAGATTTAATTGGTATCGTGATCCAGATCATTGGAAACCTTTCCACCACGATGCTGCTGCTATCAAAGTAGATAAAGCATTAACTCAAAATTTTACAGTAGCTGTTTCTTTTGGTATTACTAAAGATGCTGCCTTTGAACATGCTAAAACAAAAACAGTTATAAGTATGCCACAACCAGATGGTACTGTTTATTCATTTACAAATGATACTAATGGTATTTGGAGACACGGGATTTTACAAGATAAACGAGAACAAGAATTAGGTAGAATTAGTATTATTGCCTGGGGATGGATTGATAATGTAAAACAAATTTTACAATAAATTGAAAATTAAAATGTGAACAATTAGATTAATTATGGAAGTTAAATATATGGAAGTTAAATATATAGCATTTGATTGTGAAACAACTGGAATAAATGATAAATGTAATTTATTAACTGTATCATTTATTACTTTAGATAATGATTTAAATAAGATCGATTCACTTGATTTATCGTTAAAACAAAATGACGGATATACTATTTATCCGGAAGCAATGGATATTAACAAGATTGATTTAATTAAACATCATAGACATTCTTTAGATTTATCCCAAGCAAAGGATAAATTGCTTGATTTTTTGAGAAAAAACAAAGGTCAATACAATTTGATACCTGTAGGTCACAATATTCAATTTGATATCAAGTTTATTAAATCAAGTGGTTTATTGACAGAATCGGAATATTCAAAGTTTATAAGTTACAATAGTATAGATACAATTTGTCTTGCGCAATTTTTGAAATTATCTGGGTTTTTACACGAAAAACAAAGTTTGTCTTTAGTTAATTTGTGTACATTTGCAAAATTAAAACGTAAACCGACTTTGGAACATTCATCTGAATATGATACACATATGACAGTTGAGTTATTAAAATATTTTAAATCGATAATGTCACAAGTGTCACAGGCGTCACAAGCGTCACAAGCGTCACAAGCGTCACCACCAAATTTACCGAATAAAAAAAGAAAAACAATGTTTGATTAGTGTAGTTTAATTAATATATTTACAAATACTTTTTTATAAATATAATATAATACAATGGCATCTTATCAATTTAATCCTATAAATATATTGGATACTTCAAATGCTACAAGTTTAACAGACGGAGGTTCTATGACTTTAGGTGGTGGTATTTCTATTGGAAAAGACACTTTAATTGGAGGTAATATTAGTATTTCTGGTACAACTACTTCATTTTCTGACAATATTTTATTAATAAATAAAAACCCAAGTACGTCTACAGATACAGGAATTATATTTCAAAGATATTCTGCCGATATACAAAATAATAAAAATTATGCAGGTATTATTTATTCCGAACAAAACGACACATTTAATTTAGGATATTTGGTGTCTGATGCTGATCGTAATTATGTTTCAATGGGATCTCTTATTCCAATTATTGTAAAAGATATTACTACAGGTAATGTTAATTTTACAGGTGATTTATATAAAGGTGGTACACTTTACAATCCAAGTCAATGGACAACATCAAATTCTGATATTTTTTATACATCTGGAAAGGTAATAACTAGCAATCTTACTACAACAAATATATCTGGGTCGAATTTACGTTTATCTGGAGATTTATATGTAGGGGGGACGTTATCAACAGTCAATGTTACAACAACAAATGTAATGGATATAAATATTTCAACTGGTACTATTAATGTATCTGGGATGTCTAATTTTACAAATGTTATAGCAACAAATATTAGTACAGGTACTTTTATTGCAAGTACAAGTATTAGTTCTGGATTATTATCTGCTACAAACAGTACAATTACTAATGCTGTAGTCACAACTGCATCTGTTGGTACATTAGTAAATATAAATGCTGTTTCTACCAACGCTACCACTAATTCTATGTGTGTCACTGGAAGTTTAAATGTTAATAATTTTATTGATAGTGCAACAATACAATCGGTAGTAAATCCTACAAAAAGTAATGGTTTACATTATTGGTATAGTGAATCTAATATAGCATCTAATGAATTTATTTGGGGTCCTTCACTCGATGAATTTAATCCAGAACTTAGAAGCTATATATTAAATAATACAGGTAAACAATTAAATACAAAAATAAGATTTACTGGTGTTGCTGAAAATCATAATTTTTCAAATTCTATGACAGGTAAATTTTATATAGCTAATAGTAGTGGAACATTAGTAACAACGATTTACGAATATACAGTTGACATGGCTACGGGTGAGGATGATATGGATCCTACATTTGGAACTCTATCAATTGATACTGGGTATATTACAGTTGTAATTCCAATTGGTGGTTCTATAAGAGTTACTGACAATTACCCCAATAATGATAGTGCATCTTTAAAAACAAATGGTACATTATATATATCTGTATTAAATGATACTATTTTTACTACTACAAGTGGTAATGTAGGTATTGGTACAAATAGTCCAAGTTACAAGTTAGATGTATCTGGTACTGGTAGATTCACAAGTAAATTAACTATTACAGGCAGTGCTGGTGCAACAGGTTTTGATACAGCAACAAATGACCAATATGCTGATATGAGAGTAATTAGAAATAGTAGTTCTAGTCTTGATAAAGATATGTATCTTCAATTAGGCGCAGGTGCGACAAGTACATTGCATATGTTTTCAAATAATTCTGAAACAATGACAATAAAAAGTGGTAATGTAGGTATCTCCACAACAAATCCAACTGCTAAATTACATGTAGGTGGTTCTATTCGATTAGACGCAGAAACTGCAACAGATTTACTAGGATCAACTGACTCTGCTAACTTGACACAAACGTATATTTCATTTGGGTTTGCCGGAACTTCAAACGATGTTGCTTATTTACGTCAGATAGGAGGTTGGAATTCTTATAAAATGGCTCTTGATATTCATGATGACGGTGATGAACCTGGATTTTGTATACGTAGTGTGACAAGTACAGCAAATCCTGATACAATAAATGAACGTTTTACTGTACAAGCGAATGGCAATGTTGGTATAGGTACTAGTAGTCCATCTGGAATGTTACATTTAAATGGTTCTGCGTTATTTACAAGCACGGGAAATTTGACATGCACAGGTGACATCGTGTCATTTGGAAGTTTATCAGATCAACGTCTCAAAGAAAATGTATTAGATATAAATAATGACGTAGCTTTGCAAACGGTAAGATCATTTAGACCAGTAACATTTGATTGGCGTGATGATGTTTTTAATGAATCGAAGCGAAATACTAGCGATGTAGGTTTTATAGCACAACAATTAGAACCATTAGTGCCATTAGCAGTATCGGAATATACTGAAATAGGTAGTGGGGTTGTATATAAACGTATAAAACACGAACGTTTGATTCCTTATTTGGTTGGTGCGATTAAAAGTTTAGACCATGATAATTATATGAGAAAAGACGAACATAAAATAGAGGCTTTACAACAAGAATCTGAACAAAATAAAATAATAATACAAAATTTGATACAAAGAATAGAAATCTTGGAATCCCAAATGCAAAACAATTAATAATAAAATAATCTAATTAAACTAAGATGTTGTGATTTTTTTTCTTTTATATATTATATGAAAGACCTACCACCAGAGTTAGTATTGCAGATAATATTAAAATCATCTTCTGTTAAAGATTATAAAAATATATGCAAAATATCTTCGCACATTGATAAAATATGTAAACGAAATATTGATTATATTTCAAGAAAACTCTTATATAAATTATACAAATATAAAAATGTTCAACGACCAAATTACTTGGTAAATTTTATATATAATAATGATAAAATTGACATAAAGAAATATAACTTTTTAATCATATTGCTTGATTTTCATCTTAAAGATATGTTAGAAAATGGATTAAAAGCTATATATATAAACGAAGACGAAGTATCTTATATAAATGATACAAAATACACAAATAGTTATGTTTACTTTATCACTGATAAAGGTGGGGAACCTTTCTGGAAAAAATTGAAATCTTCTATAAATGAAGAAAGGCTTAAAACGCAGATTAAAAAAGTAAGATATGAAATAATTGACACTAAACGAAGTTTACAAATGAAAAAATATAATCAGTTAGGTCGTTTACTTAAATTAAATCAAACAGATTAGATACATCCTAAAAGTGGTTATCAACCACCATTTTTAAGATTAATATATAACAAATATATAACAAATATATAACAAATATATAACAAATATATAACAAATATATAACAAATATATAACAAATATATAACAAATATATAACAAATATATAACAAATATTGTTTAGTCATCTTGTCTTTTGATAAAAGACATAAGATTGGGAGTATTTTTAGGATTACCACTAATTACATTCTTAGTAGCATCACTAAGCATTTTTTCTTTAATTTGTTTCATATTCATATGAGGAAATTGGTCTAAATAATGGTTTAAAGCTCCAACTATTTGAGGTGTGGCCATACTAGTACCCGAGTAAACAGCAGTCTTTCCTCCAGGAATTGTTGATTCAATTTCAACGCCTGTTCCGTAAATACTTGCTGTTCTTCCAAAATTAGAAAAGTAAGCTCTTTGGTCATTTCTTCCCATAGCCATAACTGTAAGAATACCACGAGCTGAAGCCGGTGAACTTGATTTTACGTCTTGATTTTCGTTGCCTGCAGCAACTACGATATAAAAAGTGTTACTGTTTTTAATCATATTTTCAACTGCACGGTTCATAGCAATAGACTTGCCCCCACCTAAGCTCATACTAATAATTGAACGTACATTTGGATTCTTCTTTTCATTTTCAAGATGTCTTTTGAATGCATAATTCATACCGGCAATTACACCAGATGTACTACCAGACCCTTGAGAATCTAATACTTTTACTCCAAAAATCAAGGTGTCTTTGCAAACTCCATATGTTTTTGATCCAATGATACCAGAACAATGCGTTCCATGGCTGTTTCCATCAAAGTTCTCGTTATCACCCGTAAAATTTTCTAAAAACTTGGCACGTCCTTGAAATTCCGGATGTGTTTCATCTACACCTGTATCTACAACATATGTATGAATTTCAACATCTGAATTTTTATGACAACTACCAGGTAAACTGTAAGCATAACTTCCATCCAAAGGAAGCTCACGTTTACTAATTCTATCTAAATGCCAAGGAACTCGATCATCTGATACCTTTAACATTGAAAAAGACCCGTCTGATCCGTCTGGGATATAAACTAAATTTTCAGTTTCAGATTTGATAGGATTTACTGTAACCGGTAAGGTATAAACTTGTTCTTGTTCAACATCAAAAAATTGATCAAATGTACTTTTGTATTTGTTATAATTTTTGGTGTCAGTTTTAAATAAAACTAGATCCCCAATCGTTGCTAAATTATCCAAGTTGTGTTCTTGAGCAAATGAACCAAATTCAAAAGTAAATAAATGATGTTCTTTAGGAGTCAAAATTAAATCGGCTCGAACAAAACAAATAGATAAAAATGTAAAGAGGAAATTCTGCATTTTTAATCTTTATGTTTTCAATTTTTTAAATTAAAAAATTAAAATCAAAATAATTAGTTTACTTTAATTAGTTTACTTTAATTATTCGTCATATACTTCATATGAATAGTTTATAAAATCATCTAATTTGTTATTTAGTGCAATGTTACTTTCAATAACATTATTACTCTTATTGATATTTTCTTCAATATCTTCAATTGATTGTTGTAATGAATTTACAGATTCTTCTAATTGTTTAATTTTCGTTAATAAAAATTCTAATTTATCATCTTGTTTTGATGTTTTTTTTAAATAAAAATTATAAAAAGTTGTCATCAAAATTGTTGTGAATGTATTAATTACAAAGTATGTTAAAAATGGTCTTGACATATATGTGATTAACAAAGAAAATAAAAATTGAAAAATATAATTTATTTAAAAATAATAATCAATACATAATAAATCAATATAAAGCAAAATGCCCAAGACCTTTTTAGTAAAAGTTCCCAATGAACAAGATTTAGAATTATACGAATCACATAGTACCCTTAACACAGAGCGCGGAAACGGACAAGGTACATTTCACAAAGGAGATGCTGGTTTAGATTTATTTGTTGTAAAAGATAAAATTATTCTTCCTGGTAAAACTGTTTTGGTTGACATGGGTGTACAATGTCAAAACAGAACATTTGATCCTTGTGTATGGCATTGGCTTCGAGGTAATTTCTACAAATACAATAGTTACTTATTGATGCCTAGATCAAGTATTTACAAAACACCATTATTGATGAGAAATTCAGTTGGGTTGATTGACGCAGGCTACAAAGGTAATATCAAGGCACCATTGTATAATACTTCAACCGAGCCATATGAATTAAAACGTGGAACTCGTATTGTTCAATTGGTCAATGCTGATTTGTCACCTATTACTATGGAAATTGTTAAAGAACATCGTGAAACTAGTAGAGGATCGGGGGGTTTTGGTAGTACTGGTAATTAACTATTGTTTGTAATCAACTATTGTTTGTAATCAACTATTGTTTGTAATCAACTATTGTTTGTAATCAACTATTGTTTGTAATCAACTATTGTTTGTAATCAACTATTGTTTGTAATCAACTATTGTTTGTAATCAACTATTGTTTGTAATCAACTATTGTTTGTAATCAACTATTGTTTGTAATCAACTATTGTTTGTATTGTCGACAATATTGTTAACAGAGTCATTAAATTTACAAAAATATAAAACTACATTATTTATAATATTCAAAAATATGTTTTCAAAATCTCTTTGAATATCTAAAAACAATACAACTCTGGTTTCACAAGTGTTATTTTCAACACTATGGATAAAAGTATCATCGAATATAACATCTTTACCAGTTTGCCAATAATATTCTATTTTATTTACCTTTATTTTACATTCGTCACTCTTTTTTGGAGTTATTAATGCTAAATGATATCTTAATACTCCTTTAAATGGTCCAGTATGTGGTGGTATGATTTTACCAGGATGTAACACGCTAAACATTGCTAAACTGCATCCTGGGATTTTTGAAATTAAGTCGTAAGTCTTTGGGAAATACTTGATTTTTGATGTATCTTTATTATATATTCTTAAAAACAAAACATCCCATGGGATATCAGATATATCATAATCAGTTTGTACTGTATCTATATCTTTAAAACGCCGTAATTTTCCATGGTTTTTAGTATAATTTATATATTCTTGTTTTATTTTTTTATAATCGTTTCGCAAATTTTTACACCAATCGTGATCAGTTTCATAAAACTCCCTATCATTTATAAAAAATGCGTAAAATTTATTAACATAATGTAATAATTTATATCCAGATATACTTTTTAGGGTTAAAAGAACCAAAAGGATTGTAAACAACAACTTGGTTAAAAATACAATTTCCATTAAATTAATGTAATAAAATAGTTTCACCTTTTAATTTTACACCTTTTAATTTTATACCTTTTAATAAAAAATTGATAAATTTCAAGATATTAAAAAAAAGTAAGATGGATAAAATTTGTATTATCGGTGTTGGTTTTGTCGGAGAACACTTGTTAACTAATTTTAATAGACATTATAATGTAGTAGGAGTAGATCTTTCGTCAAAACGTGTATTCTTTTTAAAGTCTAAATATAAAACTAAAACAAAAAATAAAACAAACATTAGTTTTCAGTCATCATATGATAATTTACAAGATTGTAATGTATTTTTGGTATCGGTTCCTACATTAGTTACAAAAGAACGTGAGATAGATGTTTCTTGTTTACATTCTGTTAGAGATAGTTTACGTAGTATTGTAAAACCAGGGTCGTTAATTATGATTGAAAGTTCAGTTTATGTTGGTTCAACAAGAGAACTTTTTGGTGAATTTTTAGAACGTGGTGTTTACGTTGGCTTTTCACCAGAAAGAGTAGATCCAGGAAGAGTAGAACCTCTAATGCATCAGATTCCAAAGATTATTTCTGGTTTAAATGAAAGTAGTTTACAGGTATGTAAAAATATATATGAAAAGGTATTTGATAAAGTGGTACCTGTTAGTTCTTGTGAATGTGCAGAAATGTGCAAATTGTATGAAAATTGTTTTAGGATGATTAATATAGCATATGTCAATGAAATTTCTGATATGTGTGAAAATATTGGTATTAATACTTATGAAATGATTAATGCATCAAGTTCAAAGCCATTTGGATTTATGCCATTTTATCCAGGTATTGGAGTTGGTGGTCATTGTATTCCTGTAAATCCATATTATTTATTTAAAACTGGAAATTTACCTGTATTAGAATATGCAACAGAATTGATGAATAGGCGTCCAGAACAAAAAGCTGATGAAATTGCTGCAAAATATGATTGTAAAAATATTCTTTTGACTGGTATTGGATTTAAAAAGGGTGAGAGTTTACTTACTAATTCACCCGGTTACGAATTATATAAACAATTAAAGGTTATTGGTAAAGTTGTTACTGTATATGATCCAATTGTACAAGACTGTTATATGAAAAATGATATTGTATTTTGTTCAAGAAACCAATTTACTTTGGAAAATTTCCACGATAAATATGATATAATCCTTGTAAATTTAAAATTAGATTCCGATGAAGAATTTATATTAAATACTTATGAAAAACTTGGAGGCAAGGTTCATATATTTTAAATTGTTTGTAAAGTTAATTTGTTTGTAAAGTTAATTTGTTTGTAAAGTTAATTTGTTTGTAAAGTTAATTTGTTTGTAAAGTTAATTTGTTTGTAAAGTTAATTTGTTTGTAAAGTTAATTTGTTTGTAAAGTTAATTTTGAGTTAATGTAAATTTAACTTTACTTTTTTTATTGTGTAATTATAATGATCATTATATTATTGGTTTTGTTAGTATTATTTATATATTCCCTTTTACCTATTGAAGGTAAGGTACCAATTGAAGGTTTTAATGTAACTTGGTATAATAATTCTCGAGTTCCATTGAATAAACAAGATACTTTATACGAAACTGAAATTAAAACATTAAATGAAATTTTTGAACAAACTAATTTACAAGGAATTCCGGAATTAGATTCCTTTCAAAAACTTCCAAATTATTTAAAATTCCCTATGCAAAGTTCATTTTCAGAAATTGTATTGCAAAGATTAAATGACATTTTTTCAAAAAGTAAGGATTACAAACGATCAAAGATTGCAATAATAAAGGATATGTATGATATAAAATGGAAAGATATAGAAACTTCTCGGCATTTTGTATTTAATATAGATGTACAAAACAAGACATTTAATTGGGCAAAAAGGTTAAAGGTGTATGTTATTGTAAATGATATAAAATCATTTTTGACAGATACTGGTGAATATTTTGAAAGATTAGATAAAAATTTATTACCGAATATAATAGTAAATACAGTTGCATTAGAAGAATCTACAGCACGACTTTTAATTGGAGGTATAGATGCGGAAATTGGTAAGGAAAGTTATTATAATAATTATAATATTAAAAATGTGTTGTATTTAATGGATCCTTTTATAACAAGTGGTAAGGATATGGTGATAACAGAAAAGATGAAAGTTGATTTTAAAAATGATTTAGAAATTAAAAAACGTATACAAGAAGAAAAAATGAAATCAAAGGGTGGATTTTGTTATAATACTAGTAATTTACTTGCTAAAACAAAGGAAGAATGCATTGATTCTGGTGGTATTTGGGATTATGTACCTGAAAATTCGTATGAATGTCCATATTATAGAGCAAATGAGAGTTATCCAAATGATTTTGGTGGATTATCTGGTGACAAGTGTGAATTGCCTAGAAATATGCAAATAATAGGTAATAGAAATTTTTCAAATGATCCGAGTTATAGGCCATTATGTTATAATTGTAAAGGCAATTTATTTGGAGAAGGAAGTTTAGGTTTTTGTTGTGATGATCAAAATGATAAGGAGAAATATCCTGAATTAATAACACCGGATTATGCATTTATAGGAGACAATGTATTAAGAGAAAAATATGCGGATAGTTTGGCTCAAAAAGGATTAAATGTTAAATAAAAATAAGATAAAAAGTAAAATATGCGGATAGTTTGGCTCAAAAAGGATTAAATGTTAAATAAAAATAAGATAAAAAGTAAAAAAAAAATTTATTTTGTTATAGTATAATATAAACAATGGTACATTCTGCTAAAAAGTATGATTCTAGAAAACGTCACTCTGCTAAACGTCATTCTGTAAAAAAACATTCTGCAAAGAAACATTCCGTTAAACGCCATTCCGTTAAACGTCATTCCGTTAAACGTCATTCCGTTAAACATTCTTCGCCAAAAGTAAGAACTGTTCGTAAGACTAGAGTAAAATCTCATTATAGAATGAGAGGTATGGGTGTTCTTCTTAATATGTACGGTGGAGCTAGTGAAGCATTAGAACAAGAAGTTGCTGCAAAACGAAAGGAACTTGCTGATTTAAATGCTCAGCTCTCTGCTGAAAAAAGTGAAGCTAGACGTCAACAAATCAAGGCTGCTATGGCTAGAGCTCAAGCTGGTATGGATGCTGCCAAAGAGAAAATGAAACAACTCTTACGTGGAGCAGCTGAAACTGCTGGAAAAGCAGCAGCTGCTTTAAGTGCTGGTGCAAAGGTTGCTGGTGCTAAATTAAGTGCTGGATTATCATCACTTGGATCTAAATTAAGCGCTGGATTATCATCTATTGGTGCATCTGTTAAGGGCAAAATTGAAGATTATAAAGACAGAAAAGCTATTGAAAGATATTATGGTGAAAAGGCTAAAGAAGCAACTGCGCAAATGAAGTCATCAAAATTTGAACAAGAAATGCAACAACGTCTAAGTCGTAGATCTTCAAGTGCTTCTGGGTCAACTACACCTACTTCTGATAGTATGACTGGAGGATCATATAGTGACGACGACGACGACGACGATGATGATATGTCTGGTGGATCAGCTAGTTCTACATTTGAATTTTAAATTTACAAATTGTTTTTATTTAATATAAATAAAAATAATTTTACATTCGACATAATAATTTGCATTCGATATAATGGAGATATAATGGAGATATAATGGAGATATAATGGAGATATAATGGAGATATAATGGAGATATAATGGAGATATAATGGAGATATAATGGAGATATAATGGAGATATAATGGAGATAT